>JAEEGL011500052.1_pt1 | contig 16979 bp, 13 predicted proteins | sample 9134231 | NCBI WGS metagenome assembly JAEEGL01 (sample SAMN16246548, study PRJNA631951) | gut metagenome | biome: gut microbiome; feature: rumen; material: fiber-attached | host: Bos | place: Iran: Karaj | collected 2018-10
GAATATCCTTTCGCCCTTGCCCGGGCGGGGCTGCGTGAAGAAGGGGTTGCCATGCATCTTGACGGCGCCGAGGACGGTGAGCACGAGCAGCAGCGGGCTCAGGGCGAGAATCGCGGCCAGCGCGCAGCAGAAGTCCAGGGGTCGTTTGAGGAAGCGGGCGTACATATCCCCTACAATATAGGTTTTAGGGGAATTACGGACAACCTACGGGGGACGGTGCGGGTATCGAATGCAACAGTTGTTTGCCTTTTTTCGCATTTCCCGGTTGTATATTTCGGCACTCAAACTAAAAAGGCCTCAAACTATTGACAATACGTTGTAGAATATGTATATTATAAGCATAGGAATGAAAGTGAGGTTTGACCCAAGTAAAGCGCTCGTGGTCAAACAAAAACACAACATTGACATGGAGTCCATAAGGCAGGAAATTCTGGCGGGAAGGTTCGTTACAAAGATGGTAAACAACCAAAAAGAACACAAAGACCAAAGAATGTTCCTGGTTCTTGTGGATGAATATGTCCACTGCGTTCCCTTTGTCGAGGAAGACGACGGAACATACTTTCTCAAGACTGCATTCAGAAGTAGGTTTTTCCAAAGGAGGTTTGAAAATGGAGAACTCGAAATTCATCGATGAGCCAATCGACGAAGAGGAGCGCGCACTCATGGAAGCCATTGAGAACGGTGAGGCCGTTCCTCTCCCGAAAGAGGAAGAAGAGCGCATCCGGGCAGACATCATGTCCGCCTCGGCGAAGAACATCACCATCCGCATGCAGCTGGATGACCTGGACGGCATCAAGAAGATGGCGAAGGCCGCCGGCATGCCCTACCAGACGCTCATCAACTCCGTCATCCACCGCTACGTGACCGGTGGAATCATCTTCAAAGTGGCTGTATAGGCGGGATTAAAAAAGCAAAGCGCCCCCGCTAGTGGAGCTTTTTGCCACGCAGGTTGAAGTACTTCTTGGTGCCGTCGGCTGCGGTCTTTTCCAGAAGAACCTTGTTGCCCTTGACGACGAGCCGGCTACCGGCCTTCACGGGGCTGAACTTGACCTTGCCGGAGGGAATGGCGGTGGCGTCATCCTTGGCGGGAATGTCTGCAAGTTCGTACGTGGCGCTACTCTTGGCAGTAGAGGTGTCATAAACCTTTCCTGTTGCCAGGATTGCCTGTATGCTGCCTACCAAGTATGCGAAAGGGGCGTTCCAGTTGATGGCAACTTCGTTACTTGCATAGCTGCAGGTGTTGTCATAGTAAGCTTCAGCTGCGGGCTTGCCGTTGGCGTAATCGATTCCGCAAGAGCTGGCGTCGTTAGCGCCGGTATTGGGGCCACCGGCAACCATCCCGGGAACAGGAGCTTCGATGGCGTCGGCCTGGCTCGGGCGATGATGCGGATGCATAACTTGGTTGACTCCAAACCCGGTCAGATAAGACAAATCTAGGGGGTTCCTGCCTAGTATGTAATCTGCAATCCCAATGGCGGCATTGAGGTATTTTTCGTCTTTGGTGAGAATATAGGCGTGGATGAGAACCATACCCTTGTTGGCGGCGACACCGTTAGAGCCCCAGTAAAAATCTCCCTTCGCCATAGGAATTCCAAAGCCATTGTTCTCAAGAGAGGCCATATATCCATTGGCTAAGTAGAAAATCAAGGCCTTGGCCGTATCAATGTCGGCTTTTGCGAATACACTGGGATTTGTTGCAATGGTGAAGGCTTCGAGCAACAGGTTGTTCGACCAGCTCTGCAATGAGGCCTTGGTACGGTTGTACGTGAGAGTGTGAAGAGAGTCTTCGAACGCCTTGTTGCCTGAAATACGGAGAAGTTCCGCATTGGCCCAAAGCTTAGTGGTCCAATAGTTGGCGCCTGCGTAAGAACCGGTTCCGACGTCGTTGGGTTGCTTGTATGTTTCATTCGGATGTTCGTTGGCCCACATACGGGCTTTTTCTGAAGCTTTTGCGCAAGACTCTGCAAATTTTTTGTCAAAGGGTGAATATATGTCAGCGGCAAGGGCCATTACGGCTGAAAAGTTCCAGGTTGCCTCGACGGCCTTTCCGATAGCATATCTTTGCGCCGTAGCCCTTTCGGGCATGACCATACCTGCAAATTGCTTTGTGGTGAGCTTGTGGAATACGCCGCCGTCCTTGTCCTGCATGGCTAGCATCCATTCCAAGTTCCAGCGGATTTCGTCAAGAATGTCGGGTACCTTGTCTCCGCTTTCAGGAATATTCAGGTTGAGGGTGTCAAAGTAGGCCTTGTTCTGCTGGTAAAGCTGCAAAAGGGTGTAGGTGGAGATGCCTGAATTGACAATGTATTTGCCGTAATCGCCTGCGTCGTACCATCCCTTGGGAGCCTTGAACGTCTCGTTCAAGGTGGCGTCGTGGCCGGTAGATGCATGATATTCGACTGAAGTGTCGGGATGCCCCGCTGCTCGTGCATAGGCCCCGGCGTATTTTTCGTCTAGGGCCGTAGAGGCGCGCTGAAAGTAGAAAAATTTCAGGGAACCCTTGGTGACCCCTTCGAGGGCGTTGTCGGAAATAATGACAGGGTGACCGGCTTCTTCATCGCCTATGAAGATTTTGTAGGTGCCTGCGGTTTTGACCTCGCTGAAATCCACTAGCGAACCGTTCGTTCCTGCGGGTTCCCACGCTTGGGCTTCGGGAATGGTGTTGCTAAAAACAACCTTTCCGCTGGCGTCTTTCAAGGAAAGTTCTTTACCGACTCCGTCGATGACAACAAGTTGTTTCAGGCCGTTTGTAACGAATCCTACCTGGTTTTGGTAAACTGTAGCCGCAAAAACGGCGTTGACAGCACAAAGTGCGGGAATGAGAATTTTTTTGAAATTCATAGGAGTTCCTTTTCTAGACATTCTAAAAGTAGGTTTTGGGGGGCCTATCAGAATGTCTTGAAGTAGAAAAACTGTTTTCACTAGAAAACAGGCTTTTTTAACGATCAAAAGCGGCTGTATGTAAAGAAAATTTTTTTCTTAAATAAACTATTTTAGTGCTATAAGAGGAATTGACTATGCGAATCAAGAACGGTTTTGTGCTGCGTGAAGTCTGCGGCGAGCAGGTGATTATGGGCGAGGGCATCGGGGCTCTCGACTTCGGCAAGCTCCTGTGCCTGAACGAGACGGCGGCCTTTTTGTGGAACGCCGCCGTGGAGCTGGGCGACTTTACCGTAGATTCCCTGACGGAAAAGCTCTGCGGGGAATACGAGGTGGAACGGTCCCGGGCAGAGACCGACGTGCAGGCCATCGTAGATAGTTGGAAAAAGGTGAACGTGCTGGAATGAATTACGTAGCTTGGCTATGGCAAAGTGTACGCGGAGTGCGCCTGAATATGGCGCTCCGCGTGGCGGTGGGGGCGCTGCAGGTGTCCCTGGGCCTTGCCATGGTGTGGCTCAGCAAGCGCTTTATCGATGATACCATTAGAAACGGCAGTGACGACGACGTGATTTTTATGGTGGGGCTCTTGGTGCTCACGGTGGTGGGCAACGTGGTGCTCCGTCAGCTGTACTATTACCTTACCTCGGTGGCCACCATCCGGCAGTCCAATGCGCTTAGGCTCTCGATGTTCGGCCGGCTGTTCACCCGCAAGCTCTATAGCGAGAAGGAGCTTCTTTCGGGAGACGTGACCTCCAGATTCTCCAAGGACGTGGAGCTGGTGAGCGAGGTGGCTACGGCGAAGATTCCCCAGATGATGGTGACTGCCATACAGCTTCTGGGGGCGTTCCTGATGCTACGCTGGTTCGACCCGCGGCTCGCCTGGGCCCTCGTGATCCTTACGCCGTTGGCCCTTGTGTTCGGCAAGTTCGTCTCTTACCGCTTGCGTAAAATGACTTTGAAAATCCGCGAGGGGGAAAGCCGTATCCAGATGCACGTGCAGGAGGGCGTAGAGAACAACGCCGTTCTCCGCAGTCTTGGTAGTGCCCCCTGGGTCTCGGAACGCCTGGATTCTATGCAGAGCGAGCTCCATCGCGACGTGGTGCGCCAGACCCGCTTCTCGGTGATTTCTAGGCTGGCGTTCGGAGGCGCCTTTGGGCTTGGGTACCTGATGGCCTTTGTGTGGGGCGGTATTGGGCTTAGGAACGGAACCATTACCTTCGGCGTCATGACAAGTTTCTTGCAGCTGGTGGGGCAAATCCAGGGGCCAATCCTCTCGATTCTGAACAACGCGCCCCGCCTGATTCACGCTACCGCCAGCATCGACCGCCTGCAGGAACTGCAGGGGGGCGCAGGTGCGCAGGGTGCACGTCTCGCGACCCGTGCCGAATGTCTCGCGACCCGCGTGGCGCAAGATGCGCCGTCGGCTCTCGGCGCCGAGATGAAGGCTGCTGAAGGTGCGGCACGCCTTGGGGTCCGTCTGGAAAACGTCCGCTTTCGCTATGCCGGTGCCGACCGCGATGCCGTTAGGAACTACACTCACGACTTTAGGCCCGGGAGCAAGACCGCTATCATGGGGGAGACCGGTGTGGGTAAGACGACGCTGTTCCGTCTGATGCTTGGCCTTGTGGAACCTGAAGAGGGTCGGGCCCTTGTGTATTCTGCAGGTAATCTTGCCGGGGACTCCCGCGACCCGGCACAGAATTTTGAGCGGCAGGTCTCGGCGGACACCTGCGACTACTTTGTCTATGTCCCTCAGGGGAACACCTTGATGAGCGGGACTGTCCGTTACAACCTGCAGCTTGCGAAACCTTCGGCCACCGAAGAGGAACTTCGCCATGTGTTGCAAACCGCCTGTGCGGAATTCGTGTTCAGCTTACCGGACGGCTTGGATACGGAACTGGGGGAGCGGGGAATGGGTCTCAGCGAGGGCCAGGCAGAGCGTATTGCCATTGCCCGCGGACTTTTGCGGCCCGGAAGCATCTTGCTGCTAGATGAAATCAGCTCCGCCCTGGACGAACCCACGGAACGGGAACTTTTCCGGAGGCTTTTCCAGGCCTATCCCACCAAGACCATGATTTTCATTACCCACCGGAGCGCCGTTGCCGAAATGCCTGGCGTGGAGAAAGAGAAAATTTTTTATAATTAACGCTATGAAATTGCCTATTGCCTTTATTGTCGGATTTGCCGCTGTCTTGTCTTTCGCAGGCGACCCTACGGACATGGATTCCCTTTTCCGCGGTAACGAATATTCTCCAGAACTTTCTGCCTCGTTGCGTGACACTTCCGCTTCTGCGGGCCCTGCCGTGCCGGGTAAGGCCAATGCCGACAAGAAGGAATCCAAGGATCTGTATGTTTTGCAGTTCGAGGCCGTTGGCGATTTCGATGCGGCCCAGCGCCGTCGTGCGGAACTTTCCGCTAGCACGGGCTACGCTATTCAGGTGGTGTTCGACGCCCCCTTCTACAAGCTGCGTGCCGGTGGCTGGAACAACAAGAAGGCTGCCGACGACAAGGCCCGCGAACTGTCGGCCTACAATATCAGCGCCTTTGTGGTGAAGGTCCGTTAGTTTTAGGCTTATTCTAGCAAGCCAAGCATCTGCTTCACATCGCGTTCGTCCATAGACGACGGGATGAACATTCTTTCTTCTGGAGAAACGTAAATCATCTTCCGTTCCGAAGACGGACGGAAGCTTCTGTCTCTCAGTTCCACAGCCGGGTTCTTGATGGAATACAGGAACTTGCCGGTCTGGATGAACTTCTGGCCCTTGATGCCCTGCTTGATGGCATCCATAATCTGGGGGATAAGGGCCGGGTTCGGCCAGGGTTCCTTGTGGAGCTCGAAAAGCCTCTGTTGCAGAAGTTCCTCGTGAATGGGAGACTCGTGGTCTACGTAGAACTTGAGCTGGGTAATGATGGAGGCCGCCGAAAGTTCCGGAATAGGCCTGTCGTGGGGCGTTCCCTCGATTTTCGGGTGCAGTACCGTATAGGGAATGACACTCAGGTTCTCGGCAGAGATGGTATCTTCGCTGTCGCCTTCGCCCTGGTCGGGTTCCTTGGGCGGGGGAGCCACGCTCTGTTCGATGGCGATGGTCGTTATCATGTGGCTCACTTCGTCTTTGTTGGCCATGTACCAGAAGGGTGTCCAAAGGTTCAGGACCTTCCAGCCAATCTGCCGTAGCAGGGTGTGCCTGATATAGACTCGGTCTTCGATGGATTCCCTGAACCTTTCTGTGGTGCAGTCGTCTTCGACCATAGCCAGGAATCGGTTGGAATTGTTGGCGTCTACAACCACCGGACCTACGGAAATGCCGCCCTGGCAGAAATAGGGTTCCACCTGCACGTTCTCGTCTTGTAGGGCCTTCAGGGCCTGCGGGTACAGTACCGATTCCTTGGGGCGTTCATCCCGGATATCTAGGGTCAGCAGCTTCTGTAAGTACAGAATCCATTCCCAGAAAAGGTCGGGCTTTTCTTTGGGCTTCTGGGCCATGTCGCTTTCAGAGAGGAATACCTGGAGCTCGCTCTTGGCGAGAGTGGAGCAAACAGAAAGCTTGGCGTTGATGGATTTCTTTTCAGCGGCATTGTATTCGCCGCACACGAGAATCGTATCACGCAGGCGGTTTACCGCCCTTTCGGGAGTCTTCACGTAGAAACTGATGGCCGGGTTGCTGGGCTGGAAAAATCTTGCTGCCGGAGAGTCCTTTGGCGTAAGGCTGTTGATGGCCGATTCGATTTCGATACAGGTAGACTGGTGCAGGGCGATAATTCCGAGAGTTCGTCCGGGTTGCCGTTCGGCATGGTGTATAGCCGCTTTCGCAATTTCCATGACCTTGTCGGAGACCACCTTCAGGGACTGGTTCTTGATGCTTTCGCGGCTGGGCTGGGGAAGCTGACGGATTCCGCCGCCATAGATCTTGTAGTTGGCAAAGTCTATGATGGAGGAATGGGCGTAGGTGGTGGAGAACCAGAGTTCCCTGGTAGAAATCCCCTGCCTAAGGCTCATAGTGAGTATGGATTCTTGCAGAGCCTGTGCCCGCGGGGTCTGGTCTTCTGCAAATCCGTCCAGGGGCAGGTGGATAAGCTGGGGAGCCTTGGGGTCGCCCACAAGCACCGTCTTTTGCGCCTTGAAGATAGCCGGAAGGGCCTCGCATACCGAGATGCAGTCTGCATCCAAAAGGACAAGGGTATTGAATTTCTTGGATGCCGGCAGGTAGTAGCACTGTTCCAGCGACACAAAGGCGAAAATATCCGGATTGTCCTTGACAATTTTGTGGACTTGCCTAAAATTCGAGTTGCAGAACTGGTCTAGCTGAGAACGGTAATCCCTTGTCTTTTGGGCCCTGGCCTTGGGCAACAGGGAGAACAGGTCCGGAGATTCCTTGCCGACTTGCTGGATTTGCGTTCCTGCCCAGAAATGGGCGAAGGCCTGGGCAATGTTTCGGCTGACATTGTCGGGTTCCTTCAGGTAGTCGCAGAGCTCCTTTGCTCCAAAGTTCTCGATGGACTGCAACAGCGAGGTGATGCGGATATGGGTTTCCAGGTTGCCCCAGTTGGCGTTCCACAGCTGGATTTCGTCGAGCCACTTTTCGATGCACAGACTTTCCAGCGGGGTTTCCAGAGAAAGTTCCTTCGTAATTTTGCGGGTGGATTCCTGGAGTTCCTTGACGATCCGGGCGTAGTCCTTCATCTGGGGCAGGGCGTCTTTGAACAGCTGCCACTTTTCCAGAATCTGGAGCAGCAGGTCCATGCGGGGGTCGTTCTTGTGGGCCTCTCTAAAGTCGTAGATGTAGGTAATCTTCTTGTTCAACTCGACCCAGTTGGAACGCTCGTAGAGCCAGTCGCGACCCAGCAGGTGGTTGCCGAGCACTGAGGTGTCCTTGTAGGCCCGCTTGTTTTCTTGCAGTTCTATCAGCGTGTCGATCAGGTCCAGAAGCTGGTTGTCATCCTTGACGGCCTTCGGGTCTTTCAGGACCTTCAAAAGTTTTTTCTTGGAACTGCGGTAGCGGTCCGAAAGTCCCTTGAGGGTTGCCTTCAAGCTTTCGGCGAATTCTTCACGTACAGAGAGGATGTTCTCGTCGACGGCGGCGTCGGTGTAGATTTCCGATGTCTGCCTGCGGTAACGGACCCACTTGTCGCCTGCTTCGGGAAGGGCTTTCAGGGAATCCTGGTAGTCTTCCCAGCTGTTGGAGCGGAGTTCCCAGTCTTCGAATACAGGAGTGTTCCGGTTGAAATTCTTGAGAATCAGGTCGATGATGTCGGAAAGTCCGGAAAGGTAAATTCCTGTGGGGAACAACCCGGTCTTTTCGACAAGACCGATAAGCGGTTTCAGCTCGTTGACCTTGGTAGAGGCCAGTGAGAGTTCCTTGGCGACAGCTTCCTGTTTTTCTACGGTGAGGCTGGGCACCCGTACATCCTTGAAGGCATTTCTAGCTTCTTTGCCTTTTTTCTCGAAGTACAGGTAGATGATTTCGTCTAGGTCTGCCTTGAGCTCCTGGTAATCCTTGTAGGGGATGTTCGCTATCTTCTGGAACAGTACATCTGAAGATTTGATCTTCACAGCCGGGTTCTGGACAAACTCCGTCAGTAAGTCGGAAAGAGGAGCGTCAGAGGGCTGGATGTTGCAGTTTACCGCCTTGTAGTAACGCAAGAATCCGTCGCGTGTGTTTTGAAGGTTCGGTAGCAGGGTTTCCCTTTCGGGACCTTCGAAGTTTCTGAACTGCGGGAACAGCCTGTCCCTGAATGCCTGAGCGGTAGATGCCCTGCGGTAGACCACCAGGGTGCTTTTCTTTTCGGCGATGGAATCGGCTACCAGGTTTACCGTAGCGCGGGCCCAGTCTGTACCGGGCAGGGACTGTACGGCATAGGCCTTGTTCTCTGGATCCTTGGCGTCTTCTACTACCTTTATGGTATGGGAATCCGTGATGTACAGCGGGTAGTGGTCCAGCGGGGAATAGACATTGTCAAAGACTTCGCCGTCGAACTTGGAACTCTTGGTCTGGAAACCCTTAGACGTAAAGAGGGACTGGACCCAGGCGGCGGCGCTGGCGTTGGATTCGTCAAGGCCTTGCTCCAGGCTTTTTTTCAGTCCGAGCTTGACGGAGTCGAAGAAGGCAAGGCAAAGCCCATGGCGGGTGAACTTCCAGTTTTTCTTGGCCGCCACAGCCTTTTCGAAAAGGGAGAAATACAGGAGTATGCTGAACTGGCCGTTCAGGGTGGCGTCTTCTACTCGGGGGAGCGAGATGTCTGCTTTTAACCGCTCGCGCAAGGCGATGTTTTCTAGAGGGGGCCTTGTCGAAAGGGATACGGTCAGGGTCTGCAGGTTTACATCCAGAGGAACCAGGAGGCTCGGGGAAAGGGCGTTCCCTTCCCATTTCAAGAATCCCAGCAGCAGGTACAGGTCGGAGCTTCCGAAATCTTCCAGCTTTTCTTTGAGGGCCTGGAGCATGTGCTCCTTGACTTCTAGCTTTTGCTGGGGCGTGAAGTTTTCCGACTTGGGGAGGAACGAGTCCAGAGGTAGGGGGCCCCCAGTCTGTTTCCACTTCTCAAAGAATAGGTCTCCGGTCTCCATCATCAGGGGAGTCTGGTATAGTCCCTTGGTGTTGAAATTCAAAAGGGAATCTTTGGAATCGGAAGCAAGCGATTCCTGACGAATCTTCGATAGAGTGGCGGACAAGGCTGTGTCGGACATACCTTGAATATACATTATTTGGGAGTTACTAGCTATTCGCTATATCTAGAGAGTTCGGCAAATCAGGTCTAGGGCCCTGTTCAGGTCGGTAGGCGATGGGCTGTCTTGTAGTCCGGCGTGGAACAGGACTCGCCCCAGCAGTTCTTGCGGGGTGGCTCCCGCTTCCCGGTCCTGGCGGATGCTGTGGGCCTTCTCCCGCTTGGAAAGCTTTTTGCCTGCGGTGTCCACGATTAGGGGGTGGTGCAGGTACATAGGCGGCTCGGTGCGGCCCAAAAGCTCCATCAGGGCGATTTGCCTTGCGGTGGAGTTCCGGATGTCTTCGCCCCGGATAACATGTGTTATCTGCTCGTCGATGTCGTCGGCACAGACGGCGAACTGGTAGGTCCACTGCCCGATTCTATCCCGGATAGGAAAGTCTCCGCATTGCAACTTCGGGTTCTCGGCGAAGTCCCCCATGCGTAAATCGTGCCATTGGATTACTTTGTCTGGAATATGAATGCGCAGACTGTGGGGTTTCGAAAGGTCGAAGTCAGAATTCAGGGCTTTGAATTTGGAAAGGCATTTCCCCTGGTATATGACCTCGCCATACTCGTTCTTGGGGTTCTCTGCGTCCAGTTCCTTGCGGCTGCAACAGCAGGGGTAGACAAGGCCCTGGTCCTGCAACTTTTTTAGCCTTGTTTCGAATCTGTTGAAGTGGTCGCTCTGGACACTTTCGCTTTGCCACGAAAAGCCCAGCCACTGCAGGTCTTCGCGGATGGCGGTAATATGCTTAGGCCTTGCCCTTTCTTGGTCGTGGTCCTCGATGCGGAGGTGCACATCCAGGTCCCATTTTTTTGCGGCGGCCCACACGTACAAGGCCGAAAGCAGGTGGCCTTCGTGGAGATAGCCCGTAGGGCTCGGCGCAAATCGAGTTTTCCCTTTCACAGGGGTAAATATAATTAAGTCCACTAATACTATATTTCTCTTGAAAACGACTAACAATCGGAGACTTTATGAAATGGATTGGATTGGTGAAAGGGGGACTGTGCGTTGCCGCGCTTATGGTAACGGCGGCCCTTGCCGATGATATCATTGCGACTACGTCTAATGGCTCTACGGTAATCTTGCACGACAATGGCCGCTGGGAGTATTACCAGAACAATGCAAAGATTCGGGATGTGCGCCCATCGGCAACGCCCGAAGATGCGAAGTTCAATGTCTCGGTTCTTTACGAAAGTGCCGAAAAGCTGAAGAAGAACGTTCGCATGGCCATGGAAGCGGACTTTGCCACCGAAGAAGAAATCAAGGATAGCCTGCGCAAGGTGCCCAAGGGCGGCATTATCTATTTCCAGGTGCCAACCAAGCAGATCAAGAAGGGACTGAACCGCGAATTTACCTATTCCATCTACGACAAGGGCAAGAACCCCATCTTTACCAAGACGGTGGCTGAGACAGAAGCCACACCCAGCGAAGATGCCGGCGTGTCGAACCTGCTGGTGGTTCCGGTCTATGGCCGCCCCAAATCAAAGGTCATGAAGGCGAGAGTAGAAAACAGGGCGGCAAAGCAGACTCTGGATATAGACGTTCCTATCCAGTAAAAGCGTTTTGCCTCTTAAGAGCTTGTCGTGAAATTTGCCGTTGTGGACTTGGAGACCACCGGCGGGAAACCTGCCGATGGACGTATTACCGAAATAGGCGTTGCCCTGATGGATGACGCTTGCGTTGTAAAGACTTTCCAGGCGCTGGTAGATCCGGGAATGCCTATCCAGCCCTTTGTACAGAGGCTTACGGGCATCACCGATGAGATGGTCCAGGGAAAGCCCCAGTTTTCAAGCGTTGCCGAAGACCTGCTGGAGCTTTTACAGGACCGCATCTTTGTGGCCCACAACGTGCAGTTCGATAGCCGGTTCTTGATGACGGAAATGAAACGCTGCGCCATCAAGTACGACCCGCCCAGGCTCTGCACGGTAAAGCTTTCCCGCAAGTTCTTTCCAGGGCTCCCTAGCTACAGCCTGCGCAACCTGACGCAGTCCCTTTCCCTGCCGGATTTCAGCCACCATCGTGCCCTGGCCGACGCTATGGCTGCCGCTGAAATTTTGAGGCTGGTCTATGAAAAGATCGGCCCGGAAAAGCTTCTGAAAGAAGTGAAGAATATGCCCAAGCGTTAGGCGCTACTTGATCAGACCCGCCTTGTATTTCATCTTCATGATGCGGGCGGCAGATTCTTCGATGCGGTTGCGGTAGGTCTTGTTGTTCTTTGAAATCTGAACTAGGTAGTTGACCATTTCTACTGCCTTTGCCGGATAGGTAATCATGAACATGTCGTTTCCGGCGGTAAGGGCCGTACGGATGAGCTTGCGGAAATCCTTGCGGGGGTAGCCCTTGCTCTTGACACGCTCTGTCCCGCTGACCCAGGCTCGCAGGGAGACTCCCCACAGGTCATCGGTAAGAATAACCGTTTCCGGATTCATGTCCCGAGCCATCTTCACGATTTTCGGCTCGAAGACGGCGGGGCGGCTGGATATGCGTATAAAGCGCACGCTGCTCATCATGGTTACGGGAATGTCGTCGGCGAGCCTTTTGAAAAAGTCTACGTTGTAGGCGATTTTTTTCTTGGGGCTTGCGCTGATGGCTATCTGATGGTCACTGTTGGTCCAGGAGTCGTAACCCGGAAAATGCTTGGAGACGCAGATGACGCCGCTCTGCCTCATACCCTGGACAAAAGCCTGCACCTTTTCGGTGCTGGTGGAATCCTTTTCCCAGCTGCGGGCGCTTTCTTCCATAAAGGAATCCTTTTTACGGTGGTCCTTGGCCGGGTCCAGTACAGGAGCCAGGTTCATGTTGATGCCCAGTTCCATCAGTTCGCCGCCAATGTCTTCGGCAATAAGCTTTACGGAATCTACAGACATGTCACGCATTTCTTTGGCGCTGGGCGCGTGCTTCCACTTTTCGGAAATGCTTCCCAGACGGTTCACCAGGCCGCCTTCCTGGTCGCTGGCCACCAGAAGCGGTATTTTCAGGCCCTCGTTGGCCTCGCGGATACGCTGCTTGAAGGCGGCGGTGTCTTTCAGGTGGTTTTTCATGACCAGTACGGCGCCGAACTCGTTGTCTATCAGGAACTGTGCCGGTGAAAAGTACACCATCACCATTTGGGCGGCCTTTTGCTTGATGGTCATGGAATTCCAGAGGGGCATCAACTCGTCGGGTAACCCGTATGGATTTTGGGCAATGGTGTCGGTTTGTGCTGTGTCGGCCACGGCTGCGGAATCGGCTCGCGTTGTGTCGGCTTGCGTTGTGTCGGCAACCGCGATAGTGTCCGCCTTGACAAAAGCGAAAAGCAGGAAAACTATGGGAATAAACCTAAACCACATGGATCCCGTCGCCTTGCGGCTCCAGGATGACGTTTTTCCTATCTGCATTCCGCATTTCACTTCCTACTCTTATCCTTTCTTCGCAAAACGGCGGGGCTTGAATTCCCTGGGCGGGAAGTCGAATTTTAGCTTTCCCTTTTCCAGATAAAGGTAGGCATCAAAGGTGCGGTGGGTCTTGTTACTGCGGAAACCCTTGATGAGGGCGGTCTTTTCTCCGGCCAGAAGCTTCTGGATTTCTTCTAGGGGGAGTTCCTTGCCTAACAGAACCTTGGGCAGGCTCAGGCCAGTAGCCTTCTTGTCGATGTAACTTTGGGAAACGTATCCCGTGAGGGTCTCGAAAACGTCCGTGCCGTCGAGAGACGAGGTGCCGATTTTATTCCCGACTTCGATTTCTTCGGGTTTCTCATCGAAGACAAATTCAACCTTGTTCTGGTCGTTGATAATGACCACAGCCGAGAACTCGGAACCCTTCTTACTGCGGAATCCCGTAAGAGGGCCGATTTTCCGGTTGGTCAAAAGTTCCACCACCTCTTCGTCGGTAAGGCGCTTGCCGCCGATCATCTTGCGCACAACAATGCCGTCTTCGGTCTTGTAGCGGCTCACGGTTTCAAAAACTTTCTTGCCGTTTACAGGGCTGAACTTGGCTTCGCCTTCGGTGTGTTCTTCCTTGAATCCCTTGATGTTCTTTACCATATTGCGGGTCATTTCTACAATGCCCTGCATAAAGCTTTCCCTGGATTCCTTACCCTTGGAAATCAGGTCCATCTTGTATTCCCATTCGCCGGTAAGTTCCGGGCTGGTAAGGGCGTCGCAGTTCATAGCCGAAAGCACCTTGATAAGGTCGAAAGCCTTGGCTGTGGGAATCATGTCTTTGCCGTCGCGGACCACGTACTTGTCGCTGACCAGCTTTTCGATAATGGCGGCACGGGTGGCGGGTGTTCCAAGGCCACGCTCCTTCATGGCGTCCCGGAGTTCATCATCTTCTACCAGCTTACCGGCGCTTTCCATCATAGAAAGCAGGGTGCTTTCGGTGTAGTGGGCGGGCGGCTTGGTAAAGTCTTCTTCTGCTTCGATGGAAACGGTCTTTGCTTTGTTGCCGTTCAGCTTCGGGATGTTGGATTCATCATCGGAATCCTTACCATAGACTGCCTTGAAACCGGGGTCCACCAGAATCTTGCCTTCGGTAACGAAAGTCTCGTTTTCGACGGTGGTGATGCGGGTGGTATTCAGGTACTTTGCCGGCGGGAAGAACACGGCGATGAACCGCTGGCAAATCATGTTGTAGATTTTTTGTTCCGCCTCAGAAAGATTCTTGGGCATCACTCCCGTGGGGATAATGGCGAAGTGGTCCGAAATCTTGGCGTTGTCGAAAACCTTGGGTGTACGCTTGACCCAGTTATTGTCTAGGGCTTCCTTGGCGAACTTTTCCAGAGGCCCTGTAATCTTACCCAGGGTGGCTTTTACGGGGGCCACGTAGTCTTCGGGCAGGCACCGGCTGTCGGTACGGGGGTAGGTGGTAGCCTTGTGGCTTTCGTACAGGGACTGCGCAATAGAAAGGGTGGTTTTGGCGCTGAAACCGAAACGGCTGTTGGCTTCGCGCTGCAGGGTGGTCAGGTCGTAGAGCTGGCCACACTTCTGCAGGCTTTCGGAGGTGCTCTCTTCGATGGATCCGGCCTTGCCCTTGCACTTTTCAAGAATCGCCTTGGCCGTTTTATCGTCGAAAATCTGTTTGGTCTTTTCCTTGCCGTCGGTCTTGAACCATTTGCCCTGGTAATTGCTTCCGCTATTGTCGAAATCAGCGGTGATAGTCCAGAACTTCTCCGGCTTGAACTGCAGCCGTTCTTCTTCGCGCTTTACGATAATGGCGAGGGTCGGTGTCTGCACGCGACCGCAGGGGGTGATCTGGAAACCGCCCATAGAGCTGTTGTAGGCGGTAAGCCCACGGCTTCCGTTCATGCCCACCAGCCAGTCCGCCTCGGAGCGGCAGAGGGCGGCGTCTTTCAGGTTTTCCATGTCCTCGGCGGTACGCAGGTGCTCGAAGGCATCCTTGATGGCGGCAGGAGTCATGCTCTGCATCCAGAGACGCTTGAGTGTTTTGCCCTTGAAGTTCCCCTTGAGAACGTAATCCAGGATATAGAAGAAAATCAGTTCACCTTCGCGGCCCGCATCGCAGGCGTTGATGATGGTGGTGACATCTTTACGCTTGATAAGCTTTCCGAGAGCCGTCAGGTGACTCTTGGTAGCGGTAAGGGCCACTAGGGGGAACTTTTCCGGCAGCATAGGGAGCGTTTTCATGTCCCAGGCCTTGTAGCGCTCGTCAATGTCCTTGGGATCGGCAATACCTACCAGGTGCCCAATGGCGTGGCTCACGATGGTAGTGTCGCTTTCCCAGTAGGCGGTCTCTTTTTTGAAATTCTTGGAGCCCAGGACCTTCACCAGGTCGGCGGCCACGCTAGGCTTTTCTGCAATAATCAGGGTCTTTTCAGGAGTCTTTGGTTTGGTAGCCATGTTATTTCCATTTGAATCGTCCGAACAGGCCAAACAGCACGGCCAGCACGGTAAAGGGGGCGTGGACAATTTCTACAGGAATACACCACTTGAGCAGGTGTTCCTGCTTAAAAATCTTGAGACCACGCAAAATGAGAATCAGGTCGCCCAGGCTCTTGAGTACAAAGGCGACCAGGGTTGCGATTAAAACTTTGAAGCTAAAGGGCGAAACGGCGGCTGTTACGCAGAGCATGGTAAGGAACAGGAACACCATAGAGAGCACGAAAACGATTTTCGGGGAGTAGTAGATGGTCTTGGAAGCCCAGCGCTTGCGCTGCTCCCAGAGTTCCTTCAGGGTTTCCTTGCCGCTTGTGGTCACGAAGGTCGTAGGGGTAATGCAGTACCGCATGGCGAAGGGCCGGTCGGTGGCAAGCTTCTGCATCAGCAGGTCATCGTCGCCGCTCTGGATCTTGATGACGTTTTCGAAGCCGTTCACGCTCTTGAAAAAGTCCTTCCGGTAGGCCAGGTTGTTGCCCGTGCTGGTCAGGGGCAGGTGCATGGCTAGGCCCGCAGTGCCTGCCACGCGGTAAATCAGGGTCTCTACCGCCTGCATACAGATAATGAAGGGGGATTTTCCCGGAACCGTAGGTATGTAGGAATGCCCAGCCACAAGCTCGATGCCGGGTTCGAACTCCCGGATGATTCCCGTGAGCCATTCCCGCTGGACAATGCAGTCGGCGTCCGTAAGGCACAGAATGTCCCCTTCGCAGGCCTCGATCATCTTGCTGATGGCGTGTTTCTTGGGGCTCACGCCCTCGGGCAAGTCCCTGATGGTCAGAATGTGGAGCCGTTCAGGGTAGCGGGCGCGGTATTCTTCCAGAATGGCGGGGGTGTCATCGTCGGAGCGGTCATCGGCCACCCACACGTCCCAAACGCCGGCGTAGTCCTGGTTCAGCACAGAATCCAGGGTGGCCCTAATGCCGGTAGACTCGTTTCGGGCGGCGATAAGCACGCTGACCCTCGGGGGCGGCTGTACGGTGGAACGGCCCTCCCGGACGGTCCCGAGAGCTCGGTAAAAGCGCACTTCTAGCCATAGGTAGAAGAGGCCGAATAGGGAAAGCAACCCTATGAGAACGTATGTCAGTACCGTCCAGAACATTTTCGGGGCTAAATTTAACAAGGTTTTTCTGGGTGTCGGTCTGGCGGGGGCGGTTTGGCAGACCCTATTTCGGATACATATATATATCTTATGTTTCTGGCTCTGTCGGGCCGTTCTGTACGGCTACGGAATCGCTGCGAAGTCGGAACCGGCCGAAATAGCCTAAAAACTACGGTTACGCAGTGAATAAACAGCCTGGAAGGGGCTTGCGGATTCGGGAAAGTTTGCTAGCCGAGGTCGGGTGTACGGATTGGCCTAGCAGAGCCTCTCTGGTAAGAGATTGCCACGCTTCGCTCGCAATGACAAATAATCAAAGCCCCGCCTTTTTATGCATGTAGGCGGAGGGAGGAAAGATGAGTGAGGATAAATGGCCGAAATCGGTCCCAAGGACCAGGCGGAGGATTTATTTGAATCACTCGGA
>JAEEGL011512725.1_pt1 | contig 16979 bp, 14 predicted proteins | sample 9134231 | NCBI WGS metagenome assembly JAEEGL01 (sample SAMN16246548, study PRJNA631951) | gut metagenome | biome: gut microbiome; feature: rumen; material: fiber-attached | host: Bos | place: Iran: Karaj | collected 2018-10
AGCGCCGATACCCTTTGCAGTCTCGGTGAGCTTGTCGATCTCCTTGCGGGTAAGTGTTCCCGCAGCGTTCTTTGCGACAATACCGCGGACGGAGCCGCCGTTTTCGATAGCGGAGGTGAATACACCGAAGCCGCAGTTCTTAACAACATCGGAAATGTCGGTTATCTCCATTCCGAAGCGTGTATCGGGCTTATCGGAGCCGTATCTGTTCATAGCGTCGTTGTAGCTCAGGCGCGGCAGAGGCGTGGGAACGTCGATGCCGAGCGTTTCCTTCATCAGCTTCTTTACAAAGCCCTCTGCTATCGCCAGAATGTCGTCAACGTCAACAAACGACATTTCAAGGTCTATCTGTGTGAATTCCGGCTGTCTGTCAGCGCGGAGATCCTCGTCGCGGAAGCAGCGTGCGAGCTGTATATACCTGTCAAAGCCTGCTATCATCAGTAGCTGCTTATAGATCTGCGGAGACTGCGGCAGTGCGTAGAACTTCCCCTCGTGTATGCGGGACGGTACAAGATAGTCACGGGCACCCTCCGGAGTGGATTTTATCATCATAGGCGTCTCGATCTCGAGGAAGCCGTTGTCGTAGAAATAATCGCGGGCTATCTTCGCTATCTTGTGGCGCATTATAATGTTATCCTGGAGCTTTTTGCGGCGCAGGTCGAGATATCTGTATTTAAGACGGAGCTCGTCGTTCACCTTAGTATCGTTTGTTATCTCAAACGGCGGAGTCTGCGCCTTTGAGAGTATGCGCAGGTCGGATACGAGTATCTCCACATCGCCCGTCTTTATGTCGGCATTGACGCTCTCGCGCTTACGGAGCACACCCTTTGCCATAAGAACATACTCGCTGCGCACGGTCTTTGCCTTCTCGAATACCGCTTTGTCGGTCGTATCATCAAACACGAGCTGAACGATGCCTGTTCTGTCACGCAGGTCGATAAAGATAAGACCACCCTTGTCGCGCACTCTCTGTGTAAATCCGCCAACAGTCACTTCATTTCCGATGCCTTCCACCTCTCCGCAGTAATGTGTACGGGAGAGACCTTTCATTATGTCTGCCATTTTATTGTTTTCCTTTCTTTTGCACATCATAGATATGCGAAATATATCAAATATATATTATAGCATAGTTTTTTACAAAATTCAATAGTTTACACCGGAAAACATATTATTTTATGTTTCTCTGCATCACCACTCCGGTGAGTTATCCGTGTGTTCACATTCCGGGAAGCTACCGCCGTGAGCTTTTTGTTTTCCATAAAGTCATAACTCCCTACCGTTCCTCATAGTATTGACAGAAAGATTTTTTCAAAAGAAAGGAACGGGTAAAGCTATGAACAGGTATTTCCCGGAAGGAGAGCTTGACAAACGTCCCGCGGACATTGCCGAAGCGGAGGAATATATGAGAAGCGGCACTATTGCCGAGGCTGTGTGTTACCTTTGTACGGGCGAGCACGACCTTATGGTGGATCTCGGCTTTATGAAGGGCAGGATCCCGCGAAGTGAGGGCGCTGTCGGGATCGATGACGGCTCTACCCGCGACATCGCACTTATCTCACGGGTAAACAAGCCTGTCGCATTCATGATAACGGCAACAGACGGCGACACGGCCGTTCTCTCCCGCAGGCTCGCGCAGGAGGAATGCATTGCAAACTATATTTCAAAGCTGCGCTGCGGAGATATAGTAAACGCAAAGGTCACTCACATGGAACAGTTCGGCGCGTTCGTCGATATAGGCTGCGGCATACCGTCGCTGATACCGATAGATCTGATCTCAGTATCGAGAATATCCCACCCGTCCGATAGGTTTACTGTCGGGCAAAATATAAAGGCTGTCGTAAAAAATATAGACAACGGAAAAATAACGCTGTCCCACAAAGAGCTGCTCGGGACATGGCAGCAGAACGCCGACCTTTTCGGTATAGGCGAGACGGTAACAGGCGTGGTGCGCTCTATCGAAAGCTATGGCATTTTCGTGGAGCTGCGACCAAATCTTGCCGGTCTGGCGGAACTAAAGCCCGATATCCCGGTAGGCAGCAAGGTAAGTGTTTACATAAAAGCGATAAACCCCGAGAAAATGAAGATAAAGCTTATCATCGTAGATACCTTCACAAATGACAAAAAAGAAAAGCCTTCCGATGCGGAATACTTCATCACATCCGGAAGGCTCGAAAGCTGGAAATATTCGACCGACAGCTCGGATAAGCTTATCAGGACCGATTTTTGCCGGCTCCCCTGATCTTTTTTCTGTATACGAGAGCTGCCTGCTCAAACTTATTATCGCCGAAATTGTAATATACGCGGTCTTTTATCTCATCGGGAAGATACTGCTGCTCGACATAGTGATTTGGGTAATCATGCGGATAGAGGTAGTTCTGCCCCTTTACGGCAGCGCCTTCCCCGTCGCAGTGAACGTTTTGCAGATGCCGCGGGAAATCTCCGGTATTGCCACGCTCAACATCCTGTATAGCCATATTTATTGCCATATAAGCGCTGTTCGACTTAGGGGCGGTCGCAAGCAGTACAACAGCGTCCGCAAGCGGTATCCTCGCTTCGGGAAATCCGAGTTGTAAAGCACTGTCAACGCAGGCCTTCACGATAGGGATAGCCTGCGGGTAAGCAAGACCCACGTCCTCGCATGCTATAACGAGCAGTCTGCGGCATATCGACGCCATATCGTCCGCAACGATAAGCCTTGCAAGGTAATGCAGAGCAGCGTTCTCGTCCGAGCCGCGGATAGACTTCTGGAACGCCGAAAGAATGTCATAATGCTGATCTCCGCCGCGGTCGTATTTCATTGCGCTTTTCTGCGTGAGCTGCTTTGCAAGTTCAAGGTCGATATGACTGTTGTTTGCGGCAAGCAGGCACAGCTCAATGGTATTCACGCCCTTGCGGACATCTCCCCCGCACCCCAGCGCAATATATTCAAACGCATCATCATCGAAGGTATAGTTAAGGTCGTTATCCTCACACGCAATACGAAATGCACGTTTCAGCGCGGGCAGTATATCGTCTTTCTCCACAGGCTTGAACTCGAACACCGTGGAACGCGACAGTATTGCGTTGTAAACGTAAAAATAAGGGTTCTCTGTAGTGGATGCTATCAGCGTGATATCGCCGTTCTCGATGTATTCGAGCAGGCTCTGCTGCTGCTTTTTGTTTAGATACTGTATCTCATCGAGATAAAGCAGTATGCCCTTTTCCTTATTATAGCCGAAAGTTCCCCGTGACGCTATGATATCTTTAATATCGGCTGTGGAGCAGGATGTACCGTTGAGCTTATACAGCGTCATATCGGTTGATTCCGCTATAATGTTGGCAACGGTGGTCTTTCCGATACCCGAAGAGCCGTAGAATATCATATTCGGTATCTTACCGCTCTCAATTATGTTGCGCAGGGGCTTACCCTGCCCTAAAATGTGTTTCTGACCTACCACTTCGTCGAGCGTTTTCGGTCGGATGCTGTCAGCTAATGGCATATATTTCTCCTAAAACAAAGCCGCACAAAACGATATGTGCGGCAAATATTTTATTATTGCTGATGATATCCGGATCAACCGGATACTTTTCGCTCTGTCAATAACCGGAACGTCGGCAAAGCCGACACCACAATTGTCAATTATCAATTATCAATTATCAATTATATATTGTCTCCGCCCTTGACACCGTACTGCTTGAGCAGATTTTTTATCTTGCTGTGGGGATCGATGATCTTGCTGATAGAAACGTCATGATTGAGCGCAGTGATGAAATATGCGATATATTTCGACACATCAACCTCATGGAACCACGGCTTTTCAAGCAGCTCGGGCGAACGGTATGTAAGGTTCGTTCCGAGAACGTGGTCGATCACACCGGCCTTTACAGCCTGGTCGAACTTTTCAACACCATTAGTGAAGATCGGGTATGTAGCGTAACCTATAATACGTCTTGCATTGCGCTTTTTGAGCTCTCTTGCGACATCGAGCATAGATTCACCGGAAGAAATTATATCGTCCGCGATGAAAATATCCTTACCGTCAACAGCATTACCAAGGTATTCGTGCGCAACTATCGGGTTTCTGCCGTTCACCACCTGCGAGTAGTCACGACGCTTGTAGAACATACCGAGCTGTACGCCGAGAACGGATGCATAGTACATATTGCGGTGCATAGCGCCTTCATCGGGGCTTACCACAGCAAAGGTATCAGGTGTAATGTTCAGATCATCGATAGATCTGAACAGCGTTTTGAGGACCTGATAGGTGGGCATCACGTTGTCAAATCCCGTCAGTGGGATAGCATTGCACACACGTGCATCATGTGCGTCAAAGCAGATGATGTTCTCTACCGACATTGCAGCGAGCTCCTGGAGCGCAACCGCACAGTCAAGCGATTCGCGGTAGTTTCTTCTGTGCTGTCTTCCGCCGTAGAGCAGCGGCATTATCACGTTTATACGGTGAGCCTTACCGCTCATGGCCTGTATTATTCTTTTAAGATCCTGATAATGATCGTCGGGGGACATACAGTTCTCTCTGCCGAAAAGCGGGTAGGTGCAGCTGTAATTTCCCGTATCTATAAGGATGTAGATATCATCGCCGCGGATAGACTGTTTTATAAGACCCTTTCCGTCACCGGACGAAAAACGCGGGCAAGCAGTATCAACAAGGTATGTATCAATGTTTATGCCGCTGTCCTGAGCCCACTGAACAAGGTAATTGTTTATCTTGCTGCCGAGCTCCTTAGCGCCGTCCATAGCAATAATACCGATAGGTGCTACCGAATCCTGTGTGTTAAGAACGATCTGACTTGCTTTTGTAGTCATATTTCATTTCTCCAATCCTGAAATCACTGAACAGCCTGAATTATTCATAAAGCGGATACTTTTTGCAGATATCCGTAACCATGCCTCTGATCTTTTCCTTGGAATTGTCGAAATCCTTCGCTGTGAGATAGATGCACTCACCGATGACCTTCATATCATCTTCCTTGAGACCTCTTGTGGTAACTGCGGGAGTACCGATGCGAACGCCGCTTGTGAAGGCAGGCTTCTGCGGGTCATTCGGGATAGCATTCTTATTTACGGTAATATAGACTTCATCGAGCTTTGTCTCAAGGTCTTTACCCGTGATGCTGAACGGTCTGAGGTCAACGAGCATGAGGTGGTTGTCCGTTCCGCCGGATACAAGGTCAAATCCCTTTTCGAGCAGCGTGTCGGCGAGCACCTTCGCGTTCTTTACTATCTGCTTGCCGTACTCCTTGAACTCGGGCTTCAGAGCCTCGCCGAAGCAAACAGCCTTTGCAGCTATAACGTGCATGAGCGGGCCGCCCTGTGTTCCGGGGAATATCGCCTTATTTATCTTCTTTGAAAGCTCCTCGTCATTTGTGAGGATCATACCGCCTCTCGGGCCGCGGAGCGTCTTGTGGGTGGTAGTTGTGACGATATCGGCATACGGTACAGGAGACTGATGCTCACCTGCTGCAACAAGTCCGGCGATATGTGCCATATCCACCATGAAGTAAGCGCCAACGCTCTTTGCAATAGCGGAAAGTCTCTCAAAATCTATCTTTCTGGGGTAAGCACTCGCACCCGCAACTATAAGCTTGGGATTGTTTTCCTTAGCGAGCTTCTCGACTTCGTCGTAATCTATCATTCCCGTCTCGTCGCTGAGGCCGTAAGGAATGAAATTGTAGTATTTGCCGGAAATGTTCACAGGCGAACCGTGTGTGAGGTGACCGCCGTGTGCAAGGCTCATACCGAGAACGGTATCACCGGGCTGCAGGAGTGCGAAATACACCGCTGTATTGGCCTGTGCGCCGGAATGAGGCTGAACATTTGCGAAATTGGCACCGAAGAGCTTCTTTGCACGCTCGATAGCGATTGTCTCAACAACGTCCACATACTCGCAGCCGCCGTAGTAGCGCTTTCCGGGATAACCCTCCGCATACTTGTTGGTGAGCACACTGCCCATTGCGGCCATTACCGCGGGCGAAACGATATTTTCGCTTGCGATGAGCTCGAGATTTCGTTTCTGACGCTTGAGCTCGTCAGACATAGCATCCGCTAACTCACTGTCGAATTTGCCCACAAAGCCTATTGAGTCGATAAGATCACTGTACATAATGACATTCCCACTTTCTTTAAACTTCCGTATCCTTTTCTGATCACGGAGAAAATTTTTCCTACAAACATTATAACGAAAATCGCCAAAAATTGCAAGCGTATTTTTTACTAAAAATAACAAAATTATTGCAAAAATTTCATTATAAAGGACTATATATGTGCATAGCCCACAAAATATAGTGGTTTTGTATGAAATAAGGAATATCACACTACCGGCCGTCTGCTTTCGTGCAGGAACGCCTGTCCCTTGAATCCTATGCAGTTCTTGCCGCCGTTTTTGGCGACCATGAGCATATTGTCCGCTTCATTGAGCAGGTCGGAGTATGTCTGCTTACCTGCGAGCTTTGCGGAACCGGAAACACCTATGGAAACAGTCACGATACCATTTCCGAAGGTCTGAGCCATAGTCTCCACGCTTTGTCTCAGTTGTTCCGCGAGCTTTACTACCTCAATATCGTTCATATTTTCAAAAACAAGAACAAAATCATCCCCGCCGAACCGTGACACAAGATCGGTATAAGGCTTGGCAACTATCTTTATGCAGTTGCACACACGGTAAAGACACTCGTCGCTCTTGTCATAGCCGTACATGTGATTGAAAGCACGGAAGTTGTCAATATCTATCAGAATGACCGAAATAGTCTTGTCACCGCCAAATCGCTCGTCAAATTCAGCGAATTTAGCCGAAAGACCCGCCTTGTTCAGCAGTCCGGTGAGCGAGTCCTTCTGTGAGATAAGACGACAGCGTTCCTCGGTCATATCCAGCCTGCGCTCTCCAAGCCAGATATTCGCGTAACAGCAGCGAACTATCGACGAAACCCACAGATAAGCGACCGAGATAAGCAGTACCAGCATATAGAACACGAAACCCTGCTTTGTATTCAGGCCGTAGATAAGCGAGGAAAGCAGTATAACCGCAGTAACGGCCAATCCCTCAAAAATGTTCATTATCGGGAAGATCAGCATCAGAACAATGTAAGCCAACGCACAATACGGAAAAGCACCGCTTATTGTGCGGCTCACAGCGATCACCGCCACAGAGGTCGTGAAGATCCCCCAGAAGCTGTACAGCAGCGTCCGCAGAAGAGATACGTTCGTATCACGGGAAAATGACGCCTTGCCGAAAAGCCACATAAATACCGCAGCCGACAGCATCATTATTACCGTCCCGGCGATACCGAAAACATCCTTTGAGTGATCAAGCAGCTCCACAATGCCCATTAACAGTACCGGAACGCACATCAGAAGCGCACGGTGCGCATTTTTATTGTAAAGATGCGTTATCAGCAGATCGTATGTTCTCGGATCCTCCTGACGCGCTTCCTTTTCATACTGCGCGGTCATTACCGCCTTGAAATTCCTGAATACTTTGGTCAAAAAAGTCCTTAATTTGTTCAACTTCCTATTCCCCTTCAATCGTTGCTTTCGGATCTATCATCATCCCCGGTCGAGCAGACCGGCAGCCTCGCAATGCACTTTACCGGACAAGCCTGTGCGCATATCCCGCATCCCGTGCATTTTGTCATATCTATCGCGGCGTGGTTGTCGTCGATCGTTATCGCGCCCGACGGGCATTTCTTCGCACACAGTCCGCAGGATATACAACCGTTTTTGCAGATAAGCCTCGTCTGCTTTCCGTTATCCGGCGAGCTGCATCTTACCATAAATCGCTGAGACGCTTTAACAAGCACTATCAGCCTGTTCGGACATACTGCGGTACATTTCCCGCAGCCTGTGCATTTTGCCGTATCAACGACCGCAATACCGTTATGTACGGATATAGCGTTGTTGTCACAAACCGCTGCGCAGTCTCCGAGCCCGTGACAGCGCATACGGCACTCTCCCCTGCCGTTGTAGAATCGCTCCACAGCCGCACAGCTCTCTGTACCGATATATGTGTATTTGTCCTTTGTAACGGTACAGTTGCCGTTACAGCGCACAAATGCGACTTCTCTTTCTCCCGCCATGACCGATATTCCAAGCACTTCGCCTATCTTTGCGGCAGTCTCAGCGCCTCCCGGTTTGCAGAGGTTTGGGGAAGCTACCCCGGCAGCTACAGCTTCGGCATATCCGGCACACCCGGAATACCCGCAGCCACCGCAGTTTGCCCCCGGCAGTGCCTCCATAAGCTTTGAGACAGTCTCGTCGGTCTTTACATAGAACCACTTCGACGCGACAGTGAGCAGCACTCCGATGACAGCTCCGATAAGCAGGAAAAACAGTATGGGCAGCACGATCTCTGTCATTGCCTCACCCTCCGAAAATGCCGTCAACTATACCGCCGAAGCCTACAAACGAAAGTGACGTTATTGAGGCAGCTATAAGCGTTATCGGCGTTCCTTCGAGCGCTTTGGGAACATTGCAGCGGCTAATGCGCTCTCTGACCGCAGAGAATATCACCATTACGAGCAGGAAGCCTATACCGCCGGCAAGCGCGCTCACAAGCGATTCTAAAAAGCTGTAACCGTTGTCGATATTTATTATGGTAACACCGAGCACGGCGCAGTTTGTCGTTATCAGCGGAAGATATACGCCGAGCGACTTATACAGACGCGGTATGTGCTTTTTAAGTATCATTTCAACGGTCTGCACAAGCGCCGCGATTATCAGTATGAAGGATATCGTCTTCAGATACTCCGTTCCGAGCGGAACGAGCACGAAATGATATATCGGGTATGTCACCGCGCTTGCTCCGAGCATTACCGCGGTCACAGCCAGTCCCATACCGACAGCGCCGTCCGTTGTCTTTGAGACACCAAGAAACGGGCAGATCCCGTAAAACTTACAGAGTATGAAGTTCTCGGTAAGTATGCCGGTAAAAAGGATTATCATAAGGTCTTTCACAAGCTCCATTATGCGTTCTCCTTTCCGGCAAGTTCTTTGCACGCCGCTCTTGACGGGCAGTTATCACAGCCGATATTTTTAGGCTTCTTCTTTGTAATAACTCCCACTATCGCGATAACACAGCCAAGTGTGAAAAATCCTCCGGCCGGCAGTATAAACACGGTCATAGGCTCTATAAAGTCGGGAGCAACATCAAATCCGAATATTCTCCCCGTTCCGAGCAGTTCGCGCAGAGAACCTACGACGATAAGAGAAAGGGTAAATCCGAGCCCCATTCCCAGTCCGTCAAGCACCGACGGCAATACCTTGTTCCTGCTGGCGAACATCTCCGCTCTGCCGAGAATTATGCAGTTGACGGTGATGAGGCTGAGGAATACGCCGAGGGCATCCGCAAGGTCTGGCAGGAACGCGTCGAGCATAATACTCACGAACGTTACGAAACCCGCGATTATTACAATGAAGCAAGGCAGCCTCACCGTATCGGGAATGACCTTTCGCAGCAGCGAGATAACGAGATTTGAGCAAACCAGCACGAACGTTGTCGCGAGACCCATTCCGAGGCCGTTCGCCGCCATAGTGGTCACTGCGAGCGTCGGGCACATTCCGAGCAGCATAACAAGGCTCGGATTTTCTTTCACGAGCCCTTTGGTGAATTCTTTCATACAGCTCATTTCCCCGCCCCCATTTCAGCGAAAGTCTTAACTGCGGTATTTACGGCTGCCGCAACGCCCTTAGACGAGTAAGTCGCGCCCGTCACAGCCTCTATCTCATTTTCGGTGGAGGGCGTTTTCTTCACTATGACCGCTTCTCCGGATATCCCTTCAAATTCCGAAAGAAATCCGCTGTCATTTACGTTTGAACCGAGGCCGGGAGTCTCCGTTATCGACACGACTGCTATACCGGAAACACTCCCGTCACTCGACATAGCTATGAGCAGATCGAGCCCGCCCTTGTTGTAACCGTCTGCGATTATCTCAAAAGCGATGCTGCCGTTGTCCTTTAATATCAGCTTTTCGACATCATCGGGCTTTTCGATATCATATCCCGCTCCGGGCCAGTCGGACACAAGCGTGTATTTGCCGTTTCCCATAAGCTCGGTGCATTTTCTTTCGAGCTTTTCGGTAAGCATACCGCTCGTATCGACATAAGTGAGGTTATGGGCGATTATCAGAAGTGCCGAGACCGCTGTGGTAACGGCGGTGAGAACGATAGTCGGACGCAGGTTCATCTCTCTGCCTCCTTTTTCACGCCAAACGGCTTCGGGCGAACATAACGGTCTATAAGCGGCGTCAGGATGTTCATTATAAGTATCGAGAATGAAACGCCCTCCGGATATACTCCGAAGAACCTTATCGCACAGGTGATCAGTCCGCATCCTACCGCAAAAATAAGCTTTCCGGTACGTGTAATGGGCGTAGTTGCGTAATCGGTCGCCATAAAGAACGCACCCAGAACGAGCCCGCCGGACATAAGCTGCATCGGAACATCATACCCGCCGATCAGCGACATCACTGCGACCGTTCCGATAAAAGCTACGGGTGTGACCGGATCGATGATCCCCCTTACGATTAGATAAAGTCCTCCGACCAACAATGCTGCTATGCAGGTCTCACCGATACAGCCTGCGCGGTTGCCGATAAGCATATCGAGATACGACGGCATTGTCTCGGGAGAAGCGAGCGGGGTCGCGGAAGATACCGCGTCGGCAGACCCGTTAAGATACGCGAAAGGCTCTGTCCACGTGGTCATAAACTTCCCGAATGACAGCATGAGTATTATTCTTGCTGTGATCGCGGGATTTGCGAAATTCTGCCCGATACCGCCGAAAAACTGCTTCACGACAACTATCGCCGCAAAACAACCTATCGCAGCCATATAGATCGGAAATGAGGGCGGAAGGTTCAGTGCAAGCAGAACGCCCGTTACAACGGCAGAGAGGTCGGAAACTGTCTGCTTACTCTTTGTGATGATATTGAACAGCAGTTCGGAGATAACGCAAAAAGCAGCGCACAGCACAACAAGAACAGCCGCACGATATCCGAAAATGACCGTTCCCGCAATGACCGACGGGAGCAGCGCTATAATAACATTCAGCATGATCCCGCGCGTTGTGAGCGTGCATTTTATGTGAGGTGAAGGTTCAATAAGAAACTCGGGCATTTATTCTAGCCTTTCGTAGAATATTTTGATGCAAGCTCGCGCAGATACAGTTTGGATAGCTGGTTTTTTTCTGAGAGGGCTCTTTTCGCAGGGCAGACATAAGAGCATGCGCCGCAGTTCATACAAAGCTCAACGTGAAGCTTTTTGAGCAGTTGCGCATCCCGTTTGTCATAAGCGTGCTCAAGGTCGGTGGGAGCAAGTCCCATAGGACAGGCTCTCACACAGCGTCCGCATCTTATGCAGGCTGTCTGTTCATATCTTTTCGTATCAGAGAACAGCAAAACCGCGTTTATAGTCTTTATCATCGGGGTATCGAGCTCGTACACGGCAGTTCCCATCATAGGTCCGCCGAACAGTACACGGTCAGGCTGCATCCTGACATCGGCAAGCGATAGGATATCTCCGAGCAGTGTGCCTATCGGAACGATATGGTTTTTCGGTTTGTTGACGATGTTCCCGTCTATAGTGACACGCCGCTTTATAAGCGGTATGCCGGTACGGAGATATTCGGATATGAACGCGACAGTTGAGCAGTTCAGCACAAGACAGCCTGCCGATGACGGGAGCTTTCCCTTGCCGACAACGCGGCCGGTGGTGTTGTATATCAGCACCTTTTCCGCGCCCTGTGGATATACCGACGGCAGCGACATCACCGAGATATCGGTATCATCGGCAGTCAGTCCGGTCATTTTTTTAATTGCCTCGGGTTTGTCGGCCTCAATGCCGATGACCGCCCTTTTTATGCCGAGATATGTCATAATGTGTCGTATGCCGTCTGCGACCTTTTCCCCGTCCTCCATAAAAGTGCGGTAGTCGGAGGTGATATACGGCTCGCATTCGGCTCCGTTGACAACGAGCGTGTCTACCTCCACAGTCTTGCTGTCATAAGAAAACTTTATGTGTGTGGGAAATCCCGCGCCACCGAGGCCTACCGACCCGCTTCGTTTTATTGCGTCGATAAAATCCTCACGGGAAGATATCTCGGGCGGCTTTATATCATCCGACATTTCCTGATTCGGGACAGTCTTGATAATTACAGCGTCATGGAGCTTGCCGAATACGTTAATTACCTTTTTTATTTCAGTGACCGTTCCCGTAACGCTCGAATGTACAGGCGCAGACAAAACAGCATCGCTCGTTCCGATAAGCTGGCCGGTTTTTACCGTATCGCCCACCGAAACTACAGGAGTACACGGAACACCGCCGTGCTGCGCCATGCTTATCATTACTATGTCGGGAGTCTTTATCTCGGAAGAGCGGGACTCCGCCGAAGCGTTGAAATGCGGGAGCTTTATGGAATTAAGCTTCATTCCGAACCGCCTCCCGTCCCGGACAGTATCTCGCAAAGCCCGGTCAATCGTGCCGACGGGCTCTCGAAAAACGAGTTGTCCACAGAGACAACTTTTCCGACAGAACTATAAAGCCAACCGACCGAATCGGACGCGCGAAGTTCCTCGGTTATTTCGTTGTTGATAATAAGTATATCCGGCGGATCGTCGGATAGCTGCATTATATCAAAGCTGTACCCCGATGCGCTTTCCGCGGCATTAGTCCCGAAAAGTGAGAGCACCGAGCCTTCAAATGTATCTCCGCCGGCCGCACGCAGTCCCTCTGTGATATAAACGAATTTTCCGATATCGATGCCGGTTCCGGAAAGCTGGTTTTTAATGCCGAAAAATGCCTTGCTGCCGGTCTCCTCGCCGTCGAACATTCCCACAAACATCATCCCGAGAGCGCTGTAAATACGCCCGAATTCGTCCACAGAACGGGGCGAGGGGATATATACCACATTTATTCCGCTTTCCGACAGCGCAACAATATCGCGGCTCTGCATCCGCGTAGCAGTAATAACCACATCCGGGGCGGCATTCTTTATTCTGTCTATTTCGGGAGCCGTCGGTTTGCCAAAGTCTGTCAGAGAAATTACCTGCTCCGGGTATTCACAGTAGCTTCCTCTGCCGATAAGCTTATCGCCGAAACCGAGCTCGTATATCATCTCGGTAAGGCCTCCCGACAGGCATATCACCTTTTCGGGCGGGGTTCTGATCTCGGTATCGTTTATTATAACGGGATAACCCTCCGGCAGGCTCTCGCCGCCCTCTCCGCCGACGGAAAGAACAGCCTCGCCGACCGCTGTCACAGTAATATCCGAGGTCTCTGCAGTTTTCCCGGACGGGATACTATCGCAGCCCGAAAACAGCAATACCGCTGCGAGAGGCAAAATCGTACATGTTCTTTTGATATATGAAAACATATCTGACATTGAACATTCCACTTCTTCAAAAATCGATATATAGTATATTATACCACACTTCACACTAAATAGCAATACCTTAATATCATTTTGCGAAAAATATGTTTTATTTGCCGTTTGTCTTATCAAATTCCGATTTCAGCTTGTCGATAGCCTTCTTTTCGATACGGGACACATACGAACGGGAGATCCCGAGCATATCGGCGACCTCACGCTGTGTCAGCGGTCTTGATGCCTTACCGTTTACGGAAAGCCCATAACGTTTCACGATAATATCACGTTCTCTGTCATCCAGAACGGTGTTCACATACCGGTAAAGTGCATCCGTATCGAGTTTCAGATCGACCTCGGTGTCAATGCTCGTGTCGTCGCTGAAAATATCCGCCATTGTGATCTCGTTTCCGTTCTTGTCTGTATCTATCGGGTCATTGAGATAGACCTCCGAGCTGCGGTGCTTGTTTTTCCTGAAATACATCTTTATCTGGTTCTGTATGCAGGTGCTCGCATAAGTCGAAAAGCTTATCTCCTTTGCCGGGTCAAAAGTCTCCGCTGCTCTGATAAGACCTATCGTTCCTATAGACACAAGGTCTTCGATATCACGGGCATCGCCGAAATGCTTGTTCACTATGTATGCCACGAGCCGCAGATTGTGCTCGATAAGCTTATCCCGCGCTGTTTTGTCCCCGTGAGCCACCCGCGCGGTAAGCTCCTCCTCCTCCCTTTTTGTAAGCTGTCTCGGATATATGACCGCATCAAGATGCAGCGCAAATACCACGAGATGCCGCATAGCCGTCTCCAGCAATTCACTGAACATATCATACCGCCTCCGCTTCATAAAAATCGCTCACCTTTATTCTATGAAAACGGGCTTGAACAGTTTACAAAATTTTCGCCATACTATTGATTATTTCGACAGAATGTGATAAAATTATAGAAAAAGAACAGACTCCCGGACGAAAGAAGGCGTACCGCGAATGCAAGAAGATCAGAACAGATACAACATCTGGCTCACAATGCTCCTGGGTATCGCAAACCCTAAAATACACAAGATAAACGAGAAATACGGCTCACCGGAAAAGGCCTATGAAGCGATATCCGACGGCGACCATTATACACTCTCGGACAAGGAGATCAGCTCTCTCGGCTATGTAACTCTCGACAAGGCCGATGAAGTTCTGGACAAATGCGATAAAATGAAGGTATCGGTATGCTCGCTCGGAAGCAAGGAATACCCGAAGCTGCTTGCGGAAATATATGACCCACCCGCCGTGCTGTACTATCGTGGCGATCTGTCCTGTCTCGATGTGCTGAGCCTGACATTTGTCGGAGCGCGTGAGGCAAATCCTTATATCATCAGGCTCTGCTCACGTATCAGTCGCGATATCGGCAGGCTTGACATAACACTTGTCAGCGGAATGGCGCGTGGTGTCGATCAGGCAGTACACCGTACATGCGTCGCCAATCATCTGAGGACTGTAGGCGTTCTCGGCTGCGGCATCGACTACGATTACCCGGCCGGCAGTAAAGTACTGCGTGAGAAAATGGTAATGAACGGCGGCGCATATCTTACTGAGCTTTTTCCCGGCACAGCTCCCACCAAAGAATACTTCAATCCGAGAAACCGCATACTTGCCGGCCTTACCCGCGGTACAGCGGTATTTCAGGCAAGTGTTATAAGCGGCTCGCTTGTTACCGCGTCTTATGCTGTCGAAGAAAACAGAGACGTCTTCTGCGTCCCGCCGCCCGACATATTCGACCCCGCATATGACGGAGTCAAAAGCTTCATCGACGACGGAGCTATCCCGATATTCAACCACAACGACATTCTTAAAGAATATGTCGGACTGTACATATAGCTCAATTTCAAAAATTCCCTCATTCATATGGGGGGAATTTTTTTATCAAAAAACAAAACCGCCTTGACGGGGACGACCCGCCGGGCGATCTTGTTTTATCTATTCAGTTTTGTTGCCGTTAAACCTCACGGTCTGCGGCTACAGGCGAATAAATGGCTTACTTTAAGAGGCCGGAAGCTTTATAGGACGTATGCAGGAGCTGATGCGCCTTATGTCCGCCGATCTCGCCGAGATAATCATATACCGACTTGATATCATCGGTCTCGTGGGATTTTCTGATCTTGTTAGCCTTGTCCAGATTGTAGAGAGCCTTTGCACGTTCTGCACGGATATCTGTGAAGTTGCGTACATCTGCGGGAACTATTACCTGACCGCCGCCGTTTACACAGCCGCCCGGGCAAGCCATGATCTCGATGAACTGAACGTCTATCTCACCGCTCTTGACCTTCTCGAGCAGTTCCTTTGCGTTGGAAAGACCGGACGCAACTGCGACTTTAACGGTAACTCCGCCCGCAGTGTACTCGGCGATCTTGATGCCCTTAACTCCGCGAACTTCCGTGAATTCAACAGGGCTGTCGCTGTTCTCGCCTGTGAGCTTCCATACAGCCGTTCTGAGGGCAGCTTCCATAACGCCGCCGGTAGCGCCGAAAATTACAGCCGCGCCGGAGCCGCTGCTCATCGGAACTTCAAACTCTTCGTCAGCAAGCTCGTTGAAGCGGATACCTGCTCTGTTTATCATCTTGACGAGTTCTCTTGTTGTGATCACAACGTCAACGTCGGGAACACCCGCCGCGCTCTGATCTGCTCTGCCGATCTCGAACTTCTTTGCCGTACACGGCATTACGGATACGGAAACGATGTTCTTGGGATCGATGCCGTTCTTTTCAGCCCAGTATGTCTTTATCATAGCTCCGGACATCTGCTGAGGAGACTTGCAGGTGGAGAGATTAGGTATAAACTCGGGGTAATAAGCCTCGCAGTATCTGATCCAGCCGGGCGAGCAGGATGTGATCATAGGAAGAGTACCATTGTTCTTTATTCTGTCAAGCAGCTCGTTGGATTCTTCCATAATGGTAAGATCCGCGCCGAAGTCGGTATCGAACACATGGTCGAAGCCGAGTTTCTTGAGGGAAGCGGCAAGCTTACCCTGAACATCGGTACCCATAGGATAGCCGAAAGCTTCGCCAAGGGAAGCACGGACAGCGGGAGCTGTCTGAACGATAACAACCTTCTCGGGGTCATTGATAGCAGCCCATACCTTATCGGTATCGTCCTTTTCGGAGAGTGCGCCGGTCGGGCATACAGCAATACACTGACCGCAGGATACGCAAGCTGTCTCTGCAAGAGGCATATCGAACGCGCAGCCGATAGAAGTCTTGAAACCACGGTTGTTTGCGCCGATTACGCCAATGCCCTGTGTAACACCGCAGGCTGCAACGCATCTGCGGCAGTTGATGCACTTATTGTTGTCACGATACATGTGAGCAGCGCTTGTATCGATCTCGTAGTGATTTCTGTCGCCCTCAAACAGCAGTTCGTCATCAACGCCGAGCTCACGGCAGAGAGCCTGGAGCTCGCAGTGACCGCTTCTGGCGCAGGAAAGGCACTTACGGTCATGGTTGCTGAGCAGGAGCTGAAGGGTCATCCTTCTGCTCTCGAGCACTGCGGGAGAGTGAGTGAGGATGTTCTTGCCCTCATCAAATTTGGATATGGGGTAAACGCAGGCAGCAACAAGGCTTCTGGCACCCGTCATTTCAACAAC
>JAEEGL016222030.1_pt1 | contig 16979 bp, 7 predicted proteins | sample 9134231 | NCBI WGS metagenome assembly JAEEGL01 (sample SAMN16246548, study PRJNA631951) | gut metagenome | biome: gut microbiome; feature: rumen; material: fiber-attached | host: Bos | place: Iran: Karaj | collected 2018-10
ATTTTTATATTAAGTTTTATGGAATATTATGATAGTTTTAGTAATATAATAAATAAAATTTGTAAAAAAAATGATAAAAAATTATTAAGTGATGAAAAAGAAGATGAAACTTTAGTTGATTTTGTTAATTCTGATAATTTTTATGAAAATGAATTTCCTTTAAATAGAATTGATAATAATTTTAGAAATAATAATAATTTTGATAGTTCACAAGATGATGATTTTATTATTAATCAACCGTCTATTAGAAGATTTAATATTGGAAGAAATTTTAATGTAAATGATAATAGAATTAGAATAAATTATGATAATAATTATTGGGATGATAATAATAATATTATTAGAAATAATATTTTTAATAATAATTATAATAATTATCATAATGAAAATGATAGTAATTTTAATAATAATGGAAATGATAATTTATTAGATGATACTAGAAGTGATTTTAATTAAATCATATCAATAATAAATAATAATTAAATTATATAATATTAATAAAATAATATATAAATTAATTACATTTAAAATTGTTCATATTTAAAAAAGAAGAAAAAAACAATATAAAAATACATTATATTTAAAAATTATTAAATTATTTTTCATAAATAATTCTCTTATTAAATAAATAATACTTATCAAAAATTCTATTAATTAATTTAATAATTGTTATATTTTTATTATTTCTTTTATTTACTTTATTTATTTTATTTTTTGTTTGAATAAAATTTTTTATCCTAATCTTGTTAATTTTTATATAAAATAAACATTTATTATTAATTACTAATTATATATTTAATTATTTATTTCTGTTTTTTCAACTATATCTTCAATTAATTTTGATTGATTATATAAATTTAAAAATAAATCAGAAATATAAGCTACTCCATTAACTCCAACTTCTTTATCTTCACCTGTAAAATACATATTTCTTTCATCATCCATTATTTTTTTCTTTAATAATTTCATATCTAAATCTAATTTTGAATCTTTAAAATAATTATTTTTATATGTTGATTGTGTATTTATTTTAAAATCATTAAGAAATTTATTATTTAAATTTATCTCCTGTGAATTATTATGAAACGAATTATTTTTATTATATTCATTTAAAGAATTATTATAATTATTCATATTTAAATTCATATAATTTTCATTTAATTCATTATAATATTGACTTTCATTATTTTCATTAATTTGATTTTTTAAAGAATTATTATTATTTTGACTATTATTATTATATATTATTTCATTTTCATTATTTTTATTATTTTCAAATTCACTTCTTTTTAATAATATATTTTTAGATTGATTTAATAAATTATTTTCATTTTGTAAAACTTCAATTTTTTTCTTATATTCATTAATTATATTATCTTTATTTTGAATAATTAAATTCAATTCATCTATTTTTTGTAAACTATTAACATTAGATGAACTAACATTTGAATTAAGTGTTTTAATGGATTGCCCATTATTTTCATTTTTATTCATTTCTCCAATTTTATTTTTTAATTTTTCATTTTCATTAATTAAAGACATTTTTTCATTTGTCAATTTTGAAATCTGAAGTTTATATACATCAATTTCTTTATTTATTTTATTTAATTCTTCATTTTTTTCAGAATTTAAATTATTAAATTTAGATTGTAGATAAAGATAATTATTTTCTATTTTATTATATTTTATTGTTATTTCATTTATTCTATTTGTTTTATCAACTAATAGTTTTGCAGACTCATTTTGAGATAAATTATTTTCTTTAATCATATCAAATAAATTATAATAATCTTCAATATCTCTTAATTGATTTTGTAATTCGATTATTTTTTCATTATTTTCATTTTGTTCTTTTGTTATTAAGTCAGATATTGTCATATTTAAATTTGAATTTTCATAATTATTTAATAATCCATTTAATTGATATTCATTTATTATTTCTAATATTCTATCATCATTTGAATATAATTTCAAAATATTTTTTATAAGATAAATAAATCTATTAAAAATTTTATCATATTTATTTAATTCAATAATTAATCCATCATATTCTTTTTTATTATTTTTAATTGTTGAAATTAATTCATTATTTCTTGAAATAATTGATTTATTAACTCCTTCTAATTTATTAATTTTCTCATCTTTTTTTTTAATTTGTTGTTCTAAATTATTATAATATTTTTTTTCTTCTTCTGTTTTTTTTACTAAATCCATTATTTTTTTAAAATTAGTATCTTTTATTATATAAGTTTTTTCTTTTGGTAAACTTTCCTTTTCACATGGCTTTAAATTTTTTAAATCTTTTTCATCACCTTCAATAATATTCATTTCTTTTTTTATAATAGTATAGTTTAAATCATTATATAATAAATCTGATGATACTTTATATTTTGGTGAAGGACTTCTCATATTTATTTTTAAAGAATCAATTTTATTTTTTGACATTTGTTTTGGAGAACGTGAATATCTATTTTTTGGAATTGTGATTTGATTACTTTTATTTTTTGGATTTTTTTTTATTAGATTTTTTTCAGTATGAAATTCTTTTTCTTCATTATAATTATTATTTCCTAATGAAAATTGATTTTGATTATAATATTCCATTTTAAAAAATTATATTTTGGAATTTTTTTTTTTTAAAAAAATAAAATATTATAATAAAAAGAATTCAAATAAATAAATCAATAACAAAAATAGTAATGTCAAAAGATAATATTAAAAGTTTTTCAAGTAGACATATATTTAATTTACTACAATTTAATGGAAAATTACCTAAAATTCCTATATTAGTAAATGAATATAAATCAAAAATAAAAAATGAAATATTATCTTTAGATTATAGAAAAGAAATTTTAAATACAGAAAGAGAAAATAATAAAATAAGAAATAGTATATTTAATAATATAAATCGTCATCAAAATTATAAGAAAAAAAATAATAATACTGTTTTTAAAAGAAAATATGCAAATTCAGCAACACCAAAAAAAATATATTCAAGAAATATAAAATATAAAAAAAAAATAAAATTACCTTCTAATTTATTAAACAATAATATTTCAATTACAAAATCAGATATTTTTTTAACTGATATTTCAAATAATAATAGTAATACTAATAATTATGAATATTTAAATGATAAAATTAATAAATTTAATACTGTTGATACAAGTAATTTTTCTTCAGGAAAAAAAAAATTACCTCCAATTAGAAATAGAGAATTTATTAAAAGTTTAGATTTTTTAATTTTAAATGCAGATTTAAATTATGAATATTTACAAGATCAATTTGATGATGTTAATCAATATGAAAAAAAAATGATAAAAAAATGTGATAAATATTTTAAAAAATTAGATGATAAAATTAATATTAAAAGTGATGAGTTTATAAAAGAAAAATTTGTTGAACATAATAAAATAAGATCTATGAAATTTCATGATTATTTTGATAAAATTATTTCACAGAAAAAAGAATTTGATTATATAGCTATGATGAATATATTAAAAAATAATGAAAAGAAAAAAAAATTAAAAGAGATTGTAAATAGACAAAAAAGTAATAAAAAACATGAAAAATTTTATAAAATTATTGAAGATAGTAAAATTGAAGCAGAAAAAACAAATAGATTAATTGATTCTATAATGAATAATAAATCATAAAAATAAAAAAAAAATATAAGATAAAATTTTTATATCTTTTATATCATTATTTATTTAAAATGGGAGTTTCAAATAAATATTAGAGTGTATATTATAAATAATCAACTTTATAAATTATTTATTTTTTGTTAACTTAAAAACAAAATATTATTTATTATTTATTAAAATTAAATAAAAAATTAACATATCAAAAAAAAAAAATAAATTTAAATAAACTAATTTTTTCTATTTGAAAATATGACACTATTATATAAAATATAAATTATTTTAAATAAATAAAAAAATTAATCAACAGGTAATTCAGGAATAGCTAAAATAGTTCTATATTTTTCGGGATTATTAGTATTTTCATTTTCAATTCTAAAAACACACCATTGAATTCTTCTATAAGCTTCTAAAATAGCTAAAATAAAATTTTTCCATTCATCATCTAAATTAAAAGGCCATTTAAAAAAATTACTAATCCAACTAAATCTCAAAATCATATCAACAACAATAGCAAAATAATACATAAATTTAGGATAAACAATTTTATTTCTTAAAAAGAAATTATCACTTTTAAAACTTCCAAGTCCCCAATCAACATAAATATCCCAAAAAAGCATATAAGATTGACTAACAACTCCTGCAATAATATGATGAATAAAAAATCTATTTTTATTAAGAGAATATAACCAACCAAAAATAGTATTTAACAATCCTCCAACATATTTTAAAGTATTACCTAAATGAGGCCAAGCTTCTCTTGTATAATAATATCTATTAATACATTGTGTAAATCTAATAACAAAAGGATAAAATAAAACAATAAATGCAGGAATTGTATTTCTATTACATTCTTTAACTCTTATATTTTTTTTTCCACATTCTTCACATGAAATTAAACAATATGATAAAATTAATGAAGCAAATGGTTTATTTAATGATGTTAATATGTCACCAAATAAAAAGTCTTTAAAACGAACTGTATTTTTTCCTATTGGGAAAAAATTACGTATTAATGTTATTATTACTCCTCTTCTAAATGAATAGTACATACAATGAAATGGGAAAAATAAAAATAAAATTAATGAACAATTTAATATTAGAGAAAATAATGAATATTGATATGAAAAAATACCAAAACATAATGTTAATTTTGATAAAACTAAACAAATCATCCAATAAGATAACATTAAAAAACTATTTTGAAACATTTCAGCAGAACCTAATCTTGAATCAGGATCAATTTCAAATATATAAATATAATTAATTCTATATTTTCTTAATATTTCAATATTTATTCCTACTCCCATCATAATTTCAATTATTACAAAAGAAAAATTATAAGCTGGAAAAAAAGGAATAAAAGAATTATTTTTTTCTGGTTTTATTAAAGATAATAATATAAAAAAAAAGAAAGAAGATATTATAATTCCCATATAAAAAAATATTAATTTTGTATGTTTTATTCTACTTCCTCCTCTTAATCTTGCATCTAATTCTTCATTTGCTTTATTTAAATTTCCTTTTGTTAATGCTTTCGCATAAAGATTTTTTATTTTTTTTCTTAAATCTACTAATTTATTTAAAGAATTAAAAAATTGAAAAGACTGATCAGCTTCATTTAATTTTTCATCAATTTCTTCTATATTATTTAATTTAAATATTTTTTTTATTTTTTTTTGAATTTTTTTTATTGCTAAAATATTTATTGAATGATAAGAATGTAACCAAGAAGTAAAATTATATAAATTTGATAAAGCTCTTTTCCAACTTACTGCATAACCTAATTCATCTCTTTCTGCATTTTCTTTTTTATCATTTAAATCACTTTCTCTTTCTTTATTAATTGAGTTATTTAAATCTATTTTATTTTCTAAATTTTCTAAATTTGATTGATATTCATTTATTTTTTGAATAAAAAAATCTTCTACTATTTTTACTTTTGATTTATAAAATTCTATGAAATAATTTAATTTTTGTGTATTTGTATATTCTGATAAATCTTCTATATTTTTTATCATTTCTTCTTTTTTATTATTTACTTTTAATAAATTTTCATTTTCATTTTCTTTTAATTCATTGTAATAATTCTTTACTGCCATTGCAACTTCTTCTGGATCAATTTTTGATAATCTTCTTTTTAGTTTTTTTAATTTTTTTAATCCTTTTTTTTTATTTTTTCTATTATCTATAAATTTTAATATTGTCTTTATTGCTGCATAATCTAAGTAATATTCACTCCATTCTGGGATTTTATAAAATACAAATTGTTTTCCAAATTTCATTTTTTTAATATTTATTTTTTGATAATTATATTATTATGATATTAATCTTTTTAATTAAAAAAATCAAAAAAAAACAATTTTTTTATTTTTAAAATAGATTATTTAATTTTCATAAATAATATATTAAATTTATATATATTTTATTTTTAATATTTTAATATTTAAATATTTTAATATTTTTATATTATTTAATAATATAAAAAAATAATTTATTTTCCAATTTGAAAAATAATATTTTTTCAAATTGAAAAAAATGGAAAAAATCAATGTCTTTATTCGTTTAAAACCAACAAAAGAAAATGAATCAAATTTCAAAATAGAAAAAAATCAATTAACAAATCAAAAAACAAGAGAATGTTTTATATTTGACAATATAATATCTCAAAATACAACAAATGAAGAATTATTTAATTCATTAATTAAAAATGACTTAATTAGTTTATTTAAAGGAATAAATATTTCAATATTTGCATACGGACAAACATCAACAGGAAAAACTTTTACAATGAAAGGCAAAAATTCAAATGGAATAGTTCCTTTAAGTATAAAAGAAATATTTTCAAAATTAAATGATCCATTAATAAGTAAACCAATAATTAAAGTAAGTTATTCTGAAATTTATAATGAAACAGTAAATGATTTAATTGAACCTTCAAATAAAAATTTAGAAATAAGAGAAAATTTAAACAAAGGAGTTTTTGTTAATAATTTAACTGAAATTTTAGCTAATAATTGTGATAAGGCAATTCAATTATTAAATAAAGGTGAAAATAATAGAATAATTGCAGAGACTAAATTAAATGAAAAATCAAGTCGTTCTCATACAATTTTTAAATTAAATATTGAATTTTTTAAAAAAGATAAAAAATTCTCTTCTCAATTAAATTTAATTGATTTAGCAGGAAGTGAAAATGTTTCTAAAGCAAAATGTGAAGGAATAAGAATAAAAGAAGGAGGAAATATTAATAAAAGTTTATTGGCATTAAGTAATGTAATAAATAAATTAAGTCAAAATAATAAAAATTTTGTTAATTATAGAGATAGTAAATTAACAAGATTATTACAAACTGCTTTGGGTGGAAATTCTAAGACAACTATTATTTGTACTATTGCAGATGATAATAATCATTATAATGAAACTTTAAATACTCTTCATTTTGCTTTAAAAGCAAAAAATGTTAAAACAACTGTTAAAGTAAATGAAATTTTAGATAATAAAAATAAAATGATTTTAGAAAATAATCAATTAAAATCTAAAATTAAAATGTTACAACAATTAATTAATGAAAAGAAAGAAAAAGAGAAAAATAATATTAATAATAATTATAATAATAATAATGAAAAAAATGAAAGTTTTGAATTAAATAATAATAATTTAAATAATAATATAAATAATTCGTCACAAAAATCTTATTTTTTAGAATTTGATAATAAAAGTACTTCTCAACAAATTTCAGTTTTAGAAAAAGAAGTTTCATATTTAAAACAAGTTTTAATGAATAATTCAAAAGAAGAAAGATTATCAGATTTAAATTCTGTTAATGGTGATATTTATTCAGTTAATAGTTTATATCATAATTTAATGCAAAGTGGAAAAAATAATTTAAATAATAAATTTAATAATTCATTAAGTGCAATGAGATTAAGTGAAAGTGCAATGAAACAAAATAATATGTTTAATTCTCCTTTTGCGCCTTATCATTATTGTAGTAATAATTATAATTTTTCAGAAAATCAAAATTTAAATTTAGATAATAATGATAATTCATATAGAAGAAATTGTTTTACTGAAATGAGAAATTTTAATAATTTTTCTTTATTACAAAAAAATAATAAATTAAATATAAATTCAAATAATAATAATGATTATGATTTAAATATTAGTAATAATACTTATGGAAATGATTATTTAATGAAAGAAAATGAAGAATTAAAAAGAAATTTATATGAAATGAAAAAAACTTATTTTGAAGTCGTTAAAAGTAAAGAAGAACAAATTAAATTATTAAATCAAAATCATAGTATGACACTTGAAAATTGTGAAAAATTAATAAAAGAAGCTGAAGATAATTATATGAATTTAAAAACAAATTATGAAGAAGCTATGTCAAATATTAAAAATAAAGATGAAGAAATTTCTATTTTAAAACAAAAATCTGTTAATCAAGATACTTCTATTAATTATTATAAATCAGAACTTGAAAAAATTAAAGATATTAATTATTTAAATGATATTGAAAATAAATATAATAATTTAATTGAAGAAAATAAAGTTATTACAAAAAGAAATGAAAATGAAATTTCTATTGTAAAAGAAGAAAATAAAAATCTTTTAGATAATATAAAATTACTTGAAATTAAATTAAAAGAAAAAAATTCTGAAATTGAACAAAATAAAAATAATTATGAATCAATTAAACTAAAAAGTGATAAAGAAATGCAAAAATTAAAAATAGAATTAAAAAATTTAAAAAATATATCAACAGGTAATAATAAAGGAAAAAAAGGTAAAAATTCTAAAAATGAAAGTTCAAATGAAAAAAAATTAAAAGAATACGAATTAAAAATATTAAAATTAGAACAAGAAAATAATGAATATAAAGATAATATTCAAAAAATTGAACAAACTCAAATTGTAGAATATCAAAAATTATTAGATGAATCATTTGCAAAAATAAATGAATTAAATAAAGAATTATATGATACAAAAGAAAAATCAAAATATTTAGAAAAAGCATTAAATATTGTAGAAAAAACAGCAAGAAAAAATAATAATGAAGATGATAATTTATTAAATAATGAAATGACACCAATTAAAAAAAATAAAAATAATATTTCAAATAATAATTTCATTTGTGAAGATAATTTTGATTTATTAAAATTAAATGATAAAAATGAAGATAATAATATTAATAATGATAAAGAAAATAATATTAATTTAATTGGAAAAAAAAGAAAAAATTTACCAAAAATTTATCAAAATATAATTGATAAACAAATTTCTGGAAATACTCTTAAATCAAGTGGAGGAAATATTAATAGTAATAATAATAGTGTTTTAAATAATGAAATCTCTACTTTTAAAATTTAAAAATATTTAATATATTAATTATTATATATAATTTTTTTTATTGGAGAATAAAGACTTTTTTCAGTTTATTTATTTTTTAATTATAAAAAGAGTATTAATAATTAATTAAAAAGTAATTTTAATTTAATTTTATTAATTTTTTATTTAATAAAAAATAAATAAAAAATTAATTTATTTTTTTAAAAAATAAATAAAATTAATTAATAATCTTTAAAATTAAAAAATATTTTTTCACAATATCCAAAGAACTTATAGATAACCAAAAAATTGAAAAAAACCATTCCAAAAACAAAACTAAAAACAAATCAAAAATTAATAAAAACCCAAAAATAATATAAAAAACGTAAAAAACTAAATAAAAAAAATCTCAAATTTTTTCTAGAATCAAAAATAAAAATTCCACATTAAATAAAAACCCAAAAAAAAAATAAAAAACCATTTAAAAAAAAAAAAAAATATGACATCCCAACCTCAACAAGAAACATTATTTTCTTTCGTAAAAGATGAATCAGATCCTTTAAAAGATAATTACGGAATATTTCCTTTTATTCAAAGTCAAACTCCTCCAGAACATAGATATAAAATAAAATATAATTCAGTAAAAGAACTAAATGAAACTTTCGATGGAAAAGAAGTAAAATTAAGAGCAAGATTACAAAGAAGTAGAATAAAAGGAAAAGGAGGTTTTGTTGTTTTAAGAGAAGGTGTCTTTACAATTCAAGGATGCTTATTTGTTAATGAAACTTCAGTTTCTAAACAAATGATTAATTTCGTTAAAGCTATTCATTTAGAAAGTATTGTTGATATTGAAGCAAAAGTTAAAAAAGCTGAACAACCAATTGAAAGTTGTACTCAAAAAAATATTGAATTAGATATTTTAAAAATTTATTTAATTAGTTCTGCTACTAGTGTTTTACCTTTTCAAATGGAAGATGCTTGTAGAAAAGTCAATCCTGAATTAGAAGAAGATGATTATGTTCCTCCAGGAGAAGAAAAGAAAGATGAAGAAAAGAAAGAAGAAGAAAAAGAAGAAGAAAAAAAAGAAGAAAAAGAAGAAAAGAAAGAAGAAAAAAAAGAAGAAGAAAAAAAAGAAGATGAACATAAAAAAGATAAAAAAGATAAAAAAAAGGAAAAAAAAGAAAAAAAAGAACATCAAGAAAAAGGTGAGAAAGGTGAGAAAAAGGACATAGTAGTAAAAATGAAAACTCGTTTAGATAACAGAGTATTAGATTTACGTGTGCCAACAACACAAGCATTATTCCGTATTCAATCAGGAATAAGTACCTTATTCCGTGAATTCCTTCTAAAAAAAAACTTCACAGAAATCCACACACCAAAATTAATAGCAGGTGCTTCAGAAGGAGGAGCCAATGTCTTTAAATTAAAATACTTTGATCGTGATGCATGTTTAGCACAATCACCTCAACTTTATAAACAAATGTGTATAATTGGTGATATGAAAGGAGTATTTGAAGTCGGTGCAGTTTTCCGTGCTGAAAATTCATTAACAAGTAGACATTTATGTGAATTTACAGGACTTGATTTTGAAATGGAAATTAAAGAACATTTCTTTGAAGTTTTAGATGTTGTTAGTGATTTATTTAATTATATTTTTGATAATTTAAATGAGAGATTTAAAGATGAATTAAATACTATTAATAATCAATATCCATTTGAACCAATTGTTTATCAGAAAGAAGCTTTAAAATTACATTTTAAAGATGGTGTTAAATTATTAGAAGAAAATGGTTATAAACAAGGATTATATGATGATTTAGATACTGAAAATGAGAAAACTTTAGGAAGATTAGTTAAAGAAAAGTATAATACTGATTTTTATATTTTGTATGGTTATCCTAAAAGCGCAAGACCATTTTATACTATGCCAGATCCTAATGATGATAATTTTACTAATTCTTATGATGCTTTTATTAGAGGTGAAGAAGTTTTAAGTGGTGCTCAAAGAGTTCATGATTATGATTTATTAATGAAGAAAGTTGTTGAGAAAGGTATTAATCCTGATACTTTAAAAGATTATATTAATGCTTTTAAATTAGGAGCTCCTCCACATGGTGGTGTTGGTATTGGATTAGAAAGAGTTGTTAAATTGTTTTGTGGAGTTAAAAATATTAAAAAATGTGTTATGTTTCCTAGAGATCCTAAAAGACTTACTCCTTAAAAAATTGTTTTTTAAAAATTGAGATTTTTATTATTATTGAGGGATTTATATATATTTTCTGACTTATTTTAAAAATTTAAAAAAAAGGAGGTTTTTTTAATTTTTTTTTTTTTTTTTATTTTCAATTTTTTTTAGTTTTATTTTATTTTTTAAATTTTTTTTTTAGAGTATGAATACTCCTTTAGATAATATGAATAATATTAGTAATTTTAGTAATATTAATAATTTACAACTTGAAAGTCTTCATGTTTTGGAAGATAATGTTTTAAAAATTGGAAAAGAGATTGGAAATTTATTTAATGCTATTGAAAAAACTCTTGAAACTAATGATATTGATAATAATAGTAATAATTTTGAATTTGAAAATGTTTTAAATTTAATTACTACAACAAGAGAAAATTTACATAAAAAAGTTGATGAATTATATTCTAAAAAATCTTTTTTTTATATGAATCAATTAGATAATGATATTCAAGAAAAAGAATTACAAAAAAAACAAATAAATGATTTTATTTTACCACCAACAAAAAAATAAAATTACAAAATATGTATTAAATAAAAAATAATTAAAATGTTAATTTAATATTTTTTTCTTTTCAAAATTATATTGTAAAAAAAAATTAAAAATATATTATTCATTTTTTTCATTTTCACCTTCATTATTTTTATTATTATCTCCTTCATTATTTCCATCATTATTATTTTCAACATTATTATTTTCAACATTATTATTTTCAATTTTATTAGTTTCAACATTATTATTTTCAATTTTATTAGTTTCAACATTATTATTTTCAACATTATTATTTTCTCCTTGATTATTTTCAATATTATTATTTTCAACATTATTATTTTCAACATTAGTATTTTCAACATTATTATTATCAATATTATTATTATCAATATTATTATTTTCAACATGTTGTTCATTTTCTAAATTATTTCTTTCTTCATTTTGATTTTCTAAATTATTATTAACATTTTCATTTTGAAAATTCAAATTATCTTCATTTACTTTTTCAATACTTTCAAAATTATTATCATTCTCAATTTTATTTTCACTTTCAACATTACCAATATTATTATTACCTTCAATTTGATTATTATTCCCTTCAACATTTTCATTATTAACATTATTATTCCCATTATCAAAATTTTCATTATCATGATTTACATTATCATCATTATAATAATTATCATCCTCTTCATTAACATTTTTTTTTTTATTAACAACTTCATTACTATTATTTAAATCACTATTTCTCATTTCTTTCTCACGAATTCTCATTCTAACTTCATTAATTTTTTCTCCTTTTTCTTTAACAATATCAGCAAAGCCTTTAATTAAATAATAACCAGGACCAGGGACGCCATTATCTTTTAATAAAGTATCTTTTCTTGCAGTTCCCATAAAATTTTGTAATGAATTATCAATTGTTTTACAATTAAAACTATTATCATAATCAAAATAATTATTTTCAATATAATCAATAGTATTATCTTTATTATTTTTATTATTTTTATTTTTATTTTTATCTTTTAATTTAAAATCTTCAAATCTTTCAGATTTACCAAAAGAATATTTTGGTAAACTTGGTCTTACGACTGCAATATTAGGATGAATTAAATTATTTAAATTATTTATATTATCATCATTTTCATATTCTCTAAATTTAAATTTATTATCTTCATATTTACCTTTCATTGTATAAGAAGGAGAAGAGTCTTCAACTAAAGTATAATTTATATCTCTTAATAAGAAATTTTCTCCAGTTAATGCGATTTGTCTTTCAATTTCCATTTCTAAATCTTTTTCTCTTTCTTCTTCAATTCTTTTTTTATTCATTAAAACTGTATTTTTTTTCATTTTTCTCTGTTTGAAAAATTTACTTTCATTATCTTTTAAATATTTAATTTTATTTAATTGATATTTATTTAATTTTTCAAATATTTTTGAAGGATCACCGGGTTGATCAATTTTAGGTGTATAAAATCTTTCTGCAAAAGTTTGATTTGGATATTTTATTTTTTTAGATTTTAAAATTATTTTTTCAAAATCAGAATGAATTGTATTAAAAGGAGGATCAGTTTTATTTTTATTTTCATTAAATTTAAATTTACCTCCAAAAGTAAAACCTTTTTTATTATCAAATTTACCTCTTATATCATACATTGTTGGAGTTGGTTTTTCTTTAATTAATCTTGAAGCTGATGTTTTATTTTGATAAAAAGTTCTATTTTTTTCTTTTTCAAATTCTCTTTGTTGATATATTGTATTATATTTTTGTTCTTTTTCTTTTATTTTATCTAATAAATTCTTTCTATTATTTTCATTTTTTTTAATAACATCATCATGTAATTCTTTATAATAATCTTCTTGTTTTTTCATTTCATCAATTCTATTTTGAAAATTTTCTTTTCTAATTAAAGCATATTTTTCAAATAATTTATCATTATCTTTTAATTTAGGAGGACTTTTATTATTAAGAAATCTAATACCATTTTCATTTAAAGCATCATCTAATAATTTATTCATTTGAAATTTTAAATCTTTTCTTGTTTGTCTTAAATCTAAATTACTTGCCTTTGCGCCTAAAGTAAATCCTGGAATATCACAATTTAATTCTAAAGAATCTTTTATTTCTTTTCTTATATTTGAATTCCAAGTATTAATTTGATTATATGAAGTTTTATTTTGTTTTTTTAAAGAATGTGAAAAATCTCTATCATAATCTTTTTTAATTAAAGGAAATAATGGACCAATTTTATTAATAAAAATATGTTTATTAAATCTTTTTTCTCCAGAAAAAGTTTTTTTCATTTCTTCTTTATTTTTTGGTAAATCATAAACATTTGAATTATATTTATCTGGACCTGGATTTGAATCAACTCTTGTTAATCCTTTTTCGGCTTTTGAAAAATTACTTTTTTTAGATAATAATTCATTTAATTTATTATCAATATTTGAATTTGTTATTTGATTAAATTCTTCTTTAAATAAATTTTGAAAAAATTTTTCAAAATGAAAAAAAGATAATGTACTTATTTCATAATATTTTAAATTATATTTTGAAACAAATGTTTCAAACATTTCTTTTTCTTCATCTGATAAATTTTTCTTTTGATCAACTTTATTTCCAATTAAAACATTTTTAAAATTTGAAGTTATTAAAAATTTTTTATTTAATTCTTCAAAGTAAACACAAAGTTTTTCAAAAGAAGAAAAATCTTTTAAATCAAAAACAAAAAAAAATAAATGCTCAATATTACAATTTTTTTTCATTGGAGGTAAATTAAAATAATATTGAATTTCTTGTTTTAAAGTTTTTAAAGTAATTCTATAAGTTTTAATTAAATCATATTCTTCATCATCTTCTTTTGGTTCAAAATCATATGAAACTGAAGTTGCCTCTAAACAAGGATAAAAATGTAATGAAATTGTATTTTTTCCAAAAATATATTCTTTACTAAATTTCATTAATGCATGTCTTTTTTTTTCATTTTTTAATATTAATTTTTCTTCATTTGATAATATTTTTGGTTCTTCTTCTTTTTTTTTTATTGTATTTAATTGATTATCATTATTTTCTTCTTCATTTTCATTTTCTTTTTTTTTTTCTTTTTTTCTTTTTTTCTTCTCTTTTTTTTCTTCTTCTTCATCAAAATGTTCATTTGTATTTGAACAATTTAATGTTTTAAATCTTTTTACTATTGATTTTTTACCAACTGAATAATGTCCTATTAAATAAATTCTTATTTCAGTTTCGAAAGTTTCATCTGACATTTTTTTATTTTTTAAAAAAAATTTTATTTCATTAAATCTTTAATTTTTTTAATTTATTTTAATTTATTTAATTTTAATTTAATGCAAATTGAAAATGATAATAAAATTTCTATTATTGATGATATAGAAATTGATTATAAAAAATTAAATAATGATTGTAAAGCAAAACATACTGAAGCAAAAAAAGGAATTGAAGACGGATTAAATTTATTATTAAATTTAAAAAATATAAATCCAAATCAAATTGAATTTGAATTAAAAAAATCTGTTGATAAACTTTTATTTCCAATTCAAATTGCTTCAAATCAAAAAATAAAAAGAATATTTGTTTCTTGTTTAGATGTTATTAAAAAATTACTTTCTTATAATTTATTCACACAAAGACATTCAAAAGATATTATTAATATTTTAAATAATTTTTTAAATAATTCTTCTGAAGAATTTGTTCAAATTAAAATAATTGAAACTTTAATTCCTTTAGTTGATGAAAAAATTTTTTCTATTAGTGAAGATTTAGCTAATATTATTTTTAATATGTGTTTAAAATTTTATGCAATGAAAAATCAAAGTTTTAAAAATCCATTAAATTCAGTTTTAACACAATTAACTAAAACAGTTTTTGGATTTTTAGATGCAACTTTGAGACCTTCTATTATAAGAAAAAAGACAAAAATTTTAGAAGAAAAAAAAATGAAAAATAGTGATAAGAAAATAATAAATAATAATATTAATATAAATAATAATGAAATAAGTGAAGTTAAAGAAATTAAAAAAGAAGAAAATAATGTTCCAAGAAATTTATTTTCTGATGAAATTGAAGAAGATAATAGTGATAATAATTCAAATGAAAAAGAAAATATTGAAATTAATAATAAAGAAATTGAAGATAAGAATAATGAATCAAATATAGAAAATAATCAAGAAATTGAAAATAAAAATAATGATTCAAATAATGAAATAAAAGAAAATAATGAAGATAATAATACAAAAATAAATGAAATAATAACAGTTTTACCAGAAGAAATAGATTTAACTGAATATGAAGATACTGATATTTATTCATGTAGTTATTATTTATTTAATTCAGTTTGTGATTTAATAGAAGGAAAAAAAAATCCAATAATATATGTAACTTTATATAGTAAAAGTATGGGAATGGAATTATTAACTTTAATGTTAACAATAACAAAAGATTTATTTATTTATCTTCCAAATTTTATATCAAGAATAAAAGAAAATATAATTCAATCACTTACAAAAAATTTCAATTCAGCATATGATTATATTACTTGTGTTAAATTATGTAGATTAACATATCAAATAAATTTAAATTTACAATTTGGTTATGATTTAATACAAAATTATATTAAATATGCTGAATTAAATTCATTAACTTGGCAAAAAAATTTAGGTATTGAATCAATTAGTCAAATTTTATATTCTCCAGATTTACTTTTTAATTTATATATTTATAATGAACATAAATTATATGAATCAATATTTTCTACTTTAAATAAAATTACTTATGTTAATGTTTTAAATTTAACAACAAAAAATAATAAAAATTCAGAAATTGAATTAAAGAAAATTATTGAAGAAAGATATTTTGATGATAAAGTTTTATTTTATGAAGGTGAAGTTTATCCTAATCCAATAGTAACAAATGAAATTATTTTTATAGAAATTTTATTTTGTTATTATAATTTATTTATAACATTAAAAAAAATATCAGAACATGAAAAAGAAGATATAATTGAAATAGGAGAAAAAAATATAAATCCTTTAAATTTATTTGATATAATACATTATAAACAAAATGATCTTTTAAATTCAATTTTAGCATTAAGTCAAGTTTCAACTAATGAAGATGTATTAAATAAATTTATGGAAATATTTAAAAATGCAATAATAATTTTTGGTAATTTAAATTTTGTTGATTTAAGAGATTTATATTTAAAAGAATTAGATAATTTAATTCATATTCCAAATGATGATGATA
>JAEEGL017125394.1_pt1 | contig 16979 bp, 2 predicted proteins | sample 9134231 | NCBI WGS metagenome assembly JAEEGL01 (sample SAMN16246548, study PRJNA631951) | gut metagenome | biome: gut microbiome; feature: rumen; material: fiber-attached | host: Bos | place: Iran: Karaj | collected 2018-10
CGCCTCGCAGCGCCTGCGGTCGCGCTCGCGGACGAGCCCGTCGCCCGCGGCCTCCACGCCCATGCCGGCCATGCCGTCGTAGATGTACGTGACGCGCTCGGCGATCTGGCCGTTGAAGATGTCGAACAGGCTGCGGTTCCGGGGGTTCGACCGGACGATGACCGCATAGTCGCTGTGCAGGCCGTTGAGCTTCCGGTCGATCTCCTCCTCGACGCGGGACATCGGGGCGGGGACTCCGGCCTTCTTCATGTTGTCGCGGGTCGCCCTGCGGGACTTGTCGCGGTTGACGGGCGCGTTGTTGACCGCCGCCACGAGGTCGACGTAGGGGACCGTGGCCCCCTCGGAGTCCACGGTGGACCGCGCCCTCTCGACGAAGTCGCTGAACGCCTGGTCGTTCGCGGCCTGCTGCGCGGACAGGGCCTCCCAGAAGCCCGGCAGGCAGTTCACCATCGAGCCGGAGAACGCGTCGTAGGACGGCGAGCCGTCGATGGTGTCCATCACCACGGTGTACCACGGGAGGATCGTCTTCACGAGGTCGCTCGGGTGGAGGACGACCTGGTCGGCGGGGATCTCGCGCCAGCGCGCGATCGCCTGGATGACGTCCTTCGCGACGGCGATGGACTCGCGGAGCTTCGCGGGGAGCGCCTTCGCCTGGCCCGTCACGTTCTTGCGGTACTCCTCCTCGAACGCGGCGAGGTTGGCGAGCGAGAGCTCGTGCGTCGTGCGCCCGCGCCGCTGGTCGGCGGGGCGCCACTTCGTCACGTCGGCCACGTTGCCGAAGCCCTTGGCGGAGAAGGTGTGGACGCAGTTGTCGAGCTCGCCCCTCGCGAGCGCGAGGAACGCGGACTGCATGTTGCGGAACGACTCGGGCGTCCCGACGGAGAACAGGTTGCGGATCGTGCGCAGCGCGTTGTTCCCGGTGAGCGGGTCGTACTTGAACCGGCGGTACGGGTTCTGCGGTCCGGAGTAGGACGACCGCCCGCCGCGCTCGTTGACCGAGTAGAGGTAGTTGAGCGCGGAGTTGCGCTGGCCCTCCTCGGACGTGGACGCGAGCGAGAACAGCACCTCGAAGAGCGCCTCCGCGCCGCGCCGGAAGTGGAGCACGTCGAGCGGGTGCTCCGCCGGCATGAGCTTCCCGCCGTGCGCGACGGAGCCGCGGGCGAGGCACTCGGAGAGGCGGAACACGTCGGAGACGCTCGAGACGTACGAGCCGCCCGCCGTCGATATGACCTGCGCCGCCGCGGGGATGTACACGAAGTGGCGCTCGGAGTCGCCGAGCAGGCGGATGTTCTCGCCGACGAGCTGCTCGTCGTGGCCGAGCCGCTCGAGCTGCTCGTTGAGGTCGGCCATCATCTCGGCGAGCGCCGTGTTGCCCTCGTTGCGCGCGGCGTCCACGAGGACGCCGTTCACGCGGGCGGAGTCGTCGCGCTCGATCACCTCCTCGGCGGAGGCGGCCGCGTTGTCGGCGAGGACGCCGCGGGCCCGGATGACGCGCGCCTCGGAGGAGCCGCTCCTCACGGACTCGGAGCTGTGCGCGATGAGGACGGCCTTGTGCATCTTCTCGAGCGTCTCGCGCCGCAGGGCGGAGAGCTTCGGGCCGACGAGCTTCATTATCCGCTCGTACGCGTCGTTGGCCTTCGACAGCCTGCGCAGCGCGTCGGGCGCGCCGGGGTCGGCCTGCATGAACTGCACGGCGCCCGCGAAGTCGTGGAGGCGCTGGACGACGCCGGAGATGTTGAGGTAGTTGAACATCCGGCGGACGGCGGCGTGGACGTCGGTCTGCGCCTGCGCGTCGACGGCCCTCGACGACTTGTTCATGTTCACGTTCGCCATCTTGCCGTTGGCGGCGGACACGAGCCAGAAGAGGTAGCCGGCCTCGACGGAGAATCCGTTCTGCACGGAGCCCCGGCAGACGCGCGCCATGAACTCGCCGTAGGACGTGCCGACCGGCGGGTGCCTGCGGGAGAACATCGACTTGAGCGCCTCGGCGACGGCGTGCTTCGCGGTGCCGGGCTTCGTCGTGCGCGTGTCCACCTCGATGCGCCACTCGCCGTGGTCGCCCTTCGACACGGCGAGGCCGAGTGCCTTCTCGAGGCGGAGCTGCCGGGCCGCGGCGGTCGCGGCGTTGTCGAAGAGCCTCCTCGACAGGACGCGGCGGAAGTCGCGGTCCTCGAGGTGCTGGTTCGACGCGAGGTTCATGAAGAGGCGGGAAGCGTCGTCGCGGAGCGAGAGCTGCGTCCCGGCGAGCGCGCCCATGCGGTCGCCCTCCGACTTGCCGGAGCGGTTCAGCCTGTCCCTCCACGTGACCTGGCCGTCCTCGCCGTACGCGGGGGCCTTCGGCCTCACGGAGCGGATGTAGTCGGCGAGGAGCCCGCGGTACTCGACGTGCGTCCCGTTCCCCCCGGGGTTCGGGACATCGACGGGATGGACGTACGCCTCGTCGTTCGCGGGGAGCGTGGGGCCGGACAGGAGGTCGGCGAGAAGCACGTCGATCATCAGCCGGTTGCTGATGCCGACGCGTCCGCAGATGCGCTCCTTGAGGTCGTCGAACGACATGTTGGAGCCGCCCGCCCAGTGGCGCGCGAACGCCACGAACTGCGGGTGCGACACCTTGCGGCGGAAGAGCGCGTACGGGTTCGGGAACTCGTTGCCGTCCTTGTCCTCGACGGTCAGCGGCTCGAACGCGCCGGAGAAGAACGCGACGTGCAGGTGCTCCGCCGTGCTCACCATCGAGGCGCGGGCCTCGCTCGTGTCCTGGGCGGACTGCTGCGTCTTGCGCTGGTCCTCGATGTTGCGCATCGAGGCGCCCTCGCGCTTCATCTCGTCGGGCGGGCACTCCGCCTTCACGCAGTTGTCCCACAGCTTCTTGTCGTCGAGGAACCACGCCTTGCAGGGCGCGGTCTCGTTGCCGTTGAACACGCGGTTGCCGGACTCGTCGACCTCGTCCGAGAGGCGGCCGGCGAACGGGCGCTCCTCGTTCCCCTTGGGCACCGCGATCTGGCGCGCCATGTCGAAGAGGCAGCGGAGGTGCGCGTTCGCCACGGCGCGCTTGGCGCGGGCGGTGAGCTGGTAGCCCCGCGTCCCCTCGACCTCGCCCTCGGAGAAGTACACCCACTCGCCCTTCGCGGGCTCGCCCTCGGCGTCCTCGAGCACCGTGCCGTCGAGCTTCGTGCGGCGGAGCCTGTCGAGCGCGCCGTCGCGCTCGCCGTCCGCGGAGAACAGGTCGGCGATGCCGGCCACGGTCTTGCCGGAGACGGTCGGGGCGACGCCGTACTTGTCCGCGCCGAAGCAGCAGACGATGCCCTCGTCGCCGTCGTTGTCGTTGCCGAGGATGTCGAGGGACTGCGAGTCGAGGCCGAGGTACGCGTCCTTGCCCACGGAGTAGGTCGTCGTGCCGTCGGCGTTCTGCACCGCGTCCTCCGAGCAGGGGAACGAGGCGCGGCACGTCTGGAGCCAGTTGCCGCCGTCGTACGACGGGGTGCGCGGGTCGAACGTGGTGGAGCCGCCGAGCGCGATCATCGGCTCGGTGTTCTTCTTGACGAACTTGCCGCCGTCCGTCCCCTCGTAGGTCGTGATGGGAAGGCGGTCCTTGCCGATCAACACCGCCGTGCGGTCGAACACGCGGTTCTCCGTCGTGCCGTCCGCCGAGGTGAACAGGTCCTCGAAGCAGACCTTGCGGGCCCTCTGCCCGATGGGCTGGCCGTGGTGGTCGACGAAGGCGTTGCCGAGCCTGTCGCGCAGGGCGAGCGCGGAGTTGCGGGACTCCTCGTCGCCCTTCGCCTCGAGGTCGCGCAGCACGCCGAACACGGCCTCGAGCTTCAGGAGCGCGAGCCGGTCGGGGTCGCCGAGCGACTCCTGCTCGCTGACGACGTGGCGGTTGCCCTCGTCGAGGTCGGCGACGGAATCGTACAGCGCGGACGCCGCGGACGGGTCCTGGAGGAACCAGGTGTAGCGGAACTCCGAGTGCCGGACGTTGACCTCGCACATGCCGAGGCGGCGCAGGGTGCCGCGCAGGCGCGGCGAGAGGTTCGCCCCGTAGAACGACTCCTCCTCCGTCCCGGCGAGCACCGTCGACCCGCGGTGGCAGGCGCGGCGCATGTCGGAGTCGGTGTGGTCGACGAAGTGCAGCTTGCCGTCGGCGCCCGTGACGGGCGTGAACGAGCCGGTCGTGATGAGCCCGGCGTCCACCTTGCGCACGGGGCAGAGGAGCGCCTTGCGCAGGCGCGACGCCTCCACGTCGCCCTTCTTGTCGATGTAGGCGATGCACCTCTCGTGCGTGTGCGCCTTGCGCTCGCGCTGGAGGCGGGAGTCGCCCTGGAGGTCGAGGTTCACCGACTCGGCGTGCGTGGCGATCGCGCCCGCTATCGCGGCGTAGCCGGTGAGCACGTCGATGAGGTCGCGCTGCACGCCGTCGCTCTCGCCCTCGAGGGACTCGACGTCGAGCGCCTGGCCGACCGCCTTCGTGATGGCGTCCGTCGTGTAGTTCTTGTTGTTGTGCTTCATCTCGGGCTTCGAGCCGTGCGAGATGTTGGCGGCCTTGATCGCCATCATGGTGTTGTCCACGTAGGAGAACGCCACCATGTTGCCGTGCATGTTGTCGACGGGCTTCACCATGATGCCCTCGCCGAGGATCGCGGAGACGGTCATGCCGCCCTTCTCCGCGCCGCGCAGGGCGTCCTTCCAGGTGAACTCGCCCACGGCCTCGTCGATCGCCTTCGCGTCGAGCTCGGACTTCCCGTCGAGGAGGCCCTTCGCCTTCAGCGTCGCGACGACGTACTCGACGAGGTCCGCGCACTTGCCGTCCGCCGTCAGCACGCCGACCTGCTGCTTCGCCATCGACATCGCGATGCCGAGCTTGTACGAGTCGTAGTCGGAGACGGTGACGGAGCTGCGGCGCAGCTCGTCGGCGGAGTAGTACCCGAGGGCGTGGTTGGCGAGCGCCCACATCGTGCCGGTCAGCTTGTTCTGCCCGGGGCGGACGACGGAGGTCGCCGACTTCTGGAAGGCGAGCTCGCGCCCGTGCGCGATGAAGTGCAGCTTCTCGAGGAGGAACTCGGGGTTCTTCGCGATGTTCTGGAACATCCACGGGCCGAAGCCCGTCGCGACCATCGAGCCCTTCATCTCCTCGTTGGTGTAGCCGATCTCCTCCGTGGCGACCGCGCCGTCCTTCATGTACTCGTACGAGTGGTCGACGCCCACGTTCACCGCGATGCAGATGCGGTTCTCGCCGAACTTCGGGTTCGCCGGGCGCGGCACGCCGTTCTCGTCCTTCACGAGGTCGACCGTGCAGCCGGCCATCGGGATCTGCTCGGCGTCCGCGCTCGACACGGCGGAGCGCTTCGCGCTGTTGCCCATGAGCGTGATGCCCATCGCGTCGTTCACGAGCGCCGCCACGTCGTCGTAGGACGCCGTGGTCTTCGTGCGCTTGTCGTTGACCGCCGACGCCGGGAGGTACGGGATCTGCACGAGGTTGGACGACGAGTGGTCGCCGGAGTAGAGCTGCACGAACCAGCGGTTCTCCTTCGCGGCGCGCTTGGCGAAGTGCTCGCGGCAGGCGCGGATGACCTCGTCGTTGCGGTAGTCGATCGCGGTGTTGCGGGCGATGATCGGGAGGTTGCGGCGGCCGGGCCAGCGCAGGGTGCGCTGCGCCTCCGCGATGATCTCCTCCTCGCCGCCGAGCTTCTCGATCTCCTGCTCGACGTACGCCTCCGCGTCGTCGACGCCCTTGCGCTGCGCCTCGGCGGCGAGCTCGGCGCGGAGGTTGTTCATGGCGAGGCTGCGGAACGAGTACTCCCCGCCGCGCTTGGCGAACTCGGCGGCGACGTACGCCTCGGCGTCCTCGGCGCCCTTCTCCTTCGCCTCCTCGCGGAGCGCGTCCATGAGCTCCTGGTCGACGGTCATCCAGCGCTCGACGATCGGTATCGCGCCGCGCAGGGACGCGGCGATGCTCGCCCTCGCGCCGGACAGCGTGCGGCCCTCGACGATGTCGGAGCGGACGGTGGTGCGCGGGAGCGACGACGCGAAGTCGTTGAGGAGCGTGATCCACTGGTCGGTCGCGGTGGACGTGGCGACCTGCATCGTCGCGTCCGTCGCGTTGAGGTCGCCGTTGTTCGCGCTCGCCATCGCGAGGCGGCGGAACAGGTCCTCGCCCTGCGCGAGGCCGTCGTTCTTCACGGCGGCGTAGTAGTTCGTCAGCAGGCTCGACAGGCTGCGGCACGCGAACGGCGTGCGGTTGTCCTTGTACGGGCTGCGGGAGAACGACGAGAGCGTGTTGGAGATCGTCTGGAGGCGCACGGGCCCCGCGTACGCGATCTCGTTCTCGTACTTGCGGCGGAGGTCGTACGACCGGAGGACGGTCGAGAGCGCGTTGCCGCTCCCGAGCACTCCGTCGAGCACGTCGGCGATGAGGTCGGCGTTCGCCTTGAACGCCTCGAACTGGCGGTACACCTTGGCGCGGGACTGGCGCATGTTGTCCTGCCCGATGTCGTGGACGCGGGGCGCCTCGGCGAACCGTCCCTCGGACGAGCCCTTGCGCGCGGCGGACGAGAGCTCCTTGAACTCCGACGCGAGCGTGCGCGCCGCCTCGTTCACGGACTCGATGTCGGACGAGCGCACGACCTCCGCGAACGCGGACGAGAACACCTCGTTCATGAGGCGGCCCGCGCTCTGGTGCGACGGCTCGAGCGAGTACTCCGCCGGGCGGACGAGCTCGGCCTGCCCCTCGGCGTCCGGCTCGCCGTACTCCGCCTCGGTGAACGTGACGCGCACGGTGTCCGCGGGCATCATGCCCGACGCGACGGTGAGCACGCCGGCGCGCACGCCGAGCGGCAGCGACGCGATATAGCCGAAGAACACGGCGAGCTCCGGGCACACGGGGTGGCCCGTGCCGTCGTCCTCCGCCATGGCGCGGATGAGCCCGGCGAGCGCCTCGTTCGCGGCGGGCGTCCCGCTCGTGAACGCGTTGACGGTCGCGATGTGCAGGGCCGCCCTCTGCGCGTAGTTGTCCCCGCCGAGATCGGACGTGCGCTGGCTGATGAGGCTGCGCGCGTTCTCGAGCCACGAGCGGCGGACGGCGATCCTGCGCCTGTCCTCCGCGTCGAGCGTCTCGTCGGCGGCCATGCGGTCGGCGGCGTCGATCATGCGCGCGACGTCGCGGCGCATCACCGACAGGAACCCCTGGAGGTTCTTCCCGCACTCCGGCTTCGCGGCGGCGAGGACGCGGGCGAACGGCGAGAGCGCCTGGAACACGGAGAGCGCCTTGTCGCCGAACTGCTCGTTGTCCTTCGTGCGCACGCCCGCGTCCACGTCCTTCGACAGGAAGTCCTGGAGCGCGGCGACGAGCTCGCTGCCCTGCCCGCCGAGGGCGGCCACGGCGTTGAGCGTCTCCACGAAGACGAGCGGGTTCTTCACGTCCGTCGAGGACTGGACCGTGGTGTTGAGGATGTCGGCGACGCGCCCGACGACCGCGTCCACGTCCGCGTCGGAGCGGACGCGGAGGAACCGGCGCATGACGTCGGCCACGCGCGCCCTCCTGTCCGACGCGTCCGGGTCGAGGACGTCGGCGTCCATGAGCACGGCGATCGGGAGGACGCACGCGGCGGCCGCGCCCACCTCGTCGTTCTGCCTGTCGTCCGCGAGGTCGGAGAGCGTGTCGTCGATCGACTGCTCCATCTTCCACACGGTGCGCCTGGTCCCCTCCGGGTCCGCGCTCGGCGGCTCCTCGGGGAGCGCCTCGTCCTCGAAGTCCCCGGCGGTCGGGTCGGCGGACGCGGCGGGCGGCACGGGGGCCGCCTTGGTTCCCGCGGCCTTCGGGGCCGCCGGGACGTCCTCGCCCTCCTTGCGCTCCTCGGCGGCCTGCACGGCCTGCGCCTGCCCCTCGACGTCCTCCTCCTTCTCGGAGACGGCCTGCGCGAGCTCGGAGTGGTCGCCGTCCGGGTTCTTGCGGACGGCCTCCTCGTAGCGGGCCTTGAGGTCGGCGAGCTCGCGCCGCGCCTTCTCCAGCTCGGAGCGGAGCACGTTCAGCGCGCGGGAGCGCGAGCGCTCCGCCGTCTTGCGCTCGGCGAGGATCGCGTCCCAGCGCGAGAGGTCGGTCGTGCCGGCGTTGATGCCGGCGTGGCGGAGGACGGACTCGATGAAGTCCTGGAACTCCTCGGCGTCCTTGCAGCCCGCCTGCTCCGCGAGGCCGCGCACGTAGGCGACCATGTCGCGGTCCGACTCCGGGAGCTCCGGCGCCGTCTGCCCTTCCGTGAGCGCCTTCTGCAACCCGACCTTGAGCGCGTCGCGGAAGCGCGAGGGCGTCATGCCGGGAGGGCACATGTCGCGGAGGAAGCCGTACTCGCTCCGCCCGGACATGACCTGCACGAGGCGCTGGAGCCCCGTCGCCGGGGCGTCCTTCCTCTTGTCGACGGAGAAGCCGGAGCCGCCGAGGACGACGTCGGTCAGGGCCACCATCGGTATGTACTCCGACGTGCGGCGCATGGCGTTCACGAGGCGGCGCCATGGCGCGTTCCTCCCGAGGCGGGCGTTGCCCGTCGCGGCGTCGCGCTCGAGCTGCCCGACGCACACGTTGGCGAGGAGCTGGACGAACGCGCCGGAGGCGATCACGTCGGCGCGGTCGGGCACGCCCTTGAAGAGCCGGTCGTACAGCGCCTGCATCGCGTCGGCCTCGGAGTCGCGGCCCGCGTCGCGGGAGTCGTTGATGAGCCTGTCCGCCTCGAAGCGGGCGCGGCGGAAGAACCGGTGCGCGACCGTCCCGGCGACGCCGCTCGAGTCCAGCGTCGTCCCGCCCTTCGGCCCGAAGAGCGTGCGCTGGTGCATGAACACCGCCTTGCGCAGGACGTGGTGGACGAGCCCGGCGTCGTAGGAGACGTGCGGGTTGTGCCTGAAGTCGAGGAACACGTAGGTGTTGAGCCCGCCGAGCGGGGTGACGAGCGACGGCATCCCGAGGTACGCGGCGGTGACTGCGCGGTTCGGCGACTCGAGGACGCCGCCCTTCTCCTGGCACTCCGCGAGCGTCGGCACGGTGAAATTGCGGGCGGCGAGGAACTTGTTCTGCGCGGTGATGTAGCCGTCAGAGCCGTCGGCCCTGCGGTACACGATCTCGTACATCTCCCTGTCCTTGCCCATCGTCTCGTCGACGCGGGCCTCGGCTATCCCCTCGGCGAGGTAGTTCTCGCGGATGACGTTCGCCTCGAGCTCCTTGCCCGCCGGCCTCGCGTTCCTCGCCCACCGGTTAGCGCGCACGACCTCGGCGACGCGTATCTCGTCGGCCTGCGCGGCGGTGTGCTTGCGCACGAGCTTCCCGTCCCTCATCTCGGCGCGGAAGCGCGGGTCGACCTCGGTCTCCGTGCTGGCCTTGCCCATCGCGTCGAGGACGCTCGACAGGTAGCCGAACTTCTCGATGATGAGCGCGGCGCTCCTCGCGGAGAACCGGCGCGCGTGCCCGAAGCTGATCGTCTGCTCCGCCGTCGCGTCGCGGTAGCCGAGCGCGGAGAGCTCCTGCGCCATCTGCTCCTCGGTGCCCGTGTGCCGGCGCTGGTCCTCGGTCTTGCCGGGGGCGTCGGCCTCCGGGACGACCCACTCGTACCCGCCCTCGACGGCGCGTGCGCGGACGGGCGTGAGGGCCCGCCCCTGCTCCGCCGGGTCGGCGTACGCGCTCGTCTCGGAGCGCTCGCGCACCCAGAGGCGCGATGTCGTGTCCTGGAGCATCATCACCTTGCGGGCGAGGTCGACGACCTTGGACTGCTGCGTCGCCACGGCCTCCGGGGTGAACTCGGAGAGCCCGAACCCCCAGGTGCGGGCGAGGCGGTCGACGGCGGTCTTCTGCTCCGGAGTGAGCTCGCCGCCCGAGGTCACGGCCTCGTACAGCTCGGACACCGCCTGCACGTCGCGCATGGCGACGGACTTGCGGGCCATCACGGTCGAGAGCGCCGTGCCGTCGTCGAGCTCGTCCACCTCGAACGCGTCGGCGAACGCGGACTGCTCGAGGGCCGCGCCGAGGAGCGCGTCCTTGAAGAGCGGGCTGTCGACGGGGATGTTCACGAGCGTCCTGCCGAACTCGTACGGCGACTCCTCGTTGTTCTCGGAGAAGTCGCGGTTGTGGACGAGCTTCAGCGTCAGCTCCGCGATGTGGTCCTGCACGGCCTGCACCTCGTCGCGCACCGCCGAGGCGAACTCGTCGAGCGTGGAGACCTCCACGCCGTTCACCGTCTTGCGCTGGCCCTCCGTGAAGCCGTACTGGCGGGCGAGGTGGGAGACGGCGATGTCGCGCATCTCGCCCTGCTGGAAGAACTTGATGTTGTCGGCGGCGAGCCACGACGCCATGAACCGGCGCGCGGCGCGGTCGTAGTCCGCCTCGGAGCGGGAGCGTATCTCCTCGCGGGAGACGCCGAGGCGCTGCCTCTGCTCCTCCCGCGTCTCCTCGATCCTGCGCTCGAGCTCCGCCTTGCGGCTGCCGAGCTCGGTGAGCTGCGCGGCGAGCCGCTCGCGCTGCGCCGTGTCGTCGGCCTTGAGGCTCTGGACGCGCTCGCGTACGGCGGACTCCTCGTCCTCGATGGCCTTGCGGTCGGCCTCGAAGGTGTCGAGCCTCGCGCCGCGCTCGCGGACGATGCTCTCGAAGGCGCGGGCGTCGTACCGGCGCGACAGCTTCGTGAGCGTGTCGACGAAGCCCTCGTCGAACCCGCGGTCGACCATCGACCACGCGGCGGGGTTCATCTGCGCGAGCGACATGTCGCCCGTGACGATCGCGCCCGCGATGCCCGCGACGCGCGCGGCGACGCGGTTCCAGAACGGGACGTGCTCGCCCGGGCCGACGGTCTGCATATCGTCGAGCGTGCGCCCGATCGAGCCCGCCTCCTTCACGAGGAACTCGTAGATGGCCGCGGCCTTCGCGGAGGTCTGCGCGGTCTGTGTCTCGTGCCTGCGCTCCTTGGCCTCGTCCTCGACCTGGGTGTTCGGGGCCTCGAGGAACCGGACGCGCTCGGACATGACCTGCGCGGCGCCGCCGATGGACTCCATCACGCGGGCGCGCTGGCGCTCCGCGGCCGAGAGCGCGGTCTGCGCCTTGGCCTTCGCCTGCTCGTCCGAGGCGGACTCCACCTCGGAGCGCAGCCTCTCGATGCGCTCGTCGGCCTCCTTGAACCACTGGCTCGTCTTCGTCTCGACGAACGTGCCGGCGTGGAGGTTCTGGAGCTGCTCGGCCCAGTACTGGAGCTTGTTGAGGCGCGATCCGCCCGCCGAGCGCTGGATGTGGTTCACGGCGATGCGCACGCCCATCGGCACGGAGAAGCCGACGGCCTCCGCGACGAGCTGGTCCCAGCCGGGCCACAGGTTCCTGAACGCCTGCGCGATGTTCTTGATCGCGCCCTTCTCGTCCTGCATCCGCTCGTCCCAGCCGAACAGGCCCTTGGCGAAGTCGCTGTAGCGCTCCTCCATCATCTCCTGCACGAGTCCGTCGTAGCCCGCGGAGCGGAGCCAGTCCACGGTCTTGTCGGGCGTGAGGCCCATGCGGTACATCTTGTCGGCGAGGACGAACTGCGCGTAGCGCTTGAAGGTGACGCCGACCTCCTGGTGCTCGATCGCGTCCTTGACGGCGGAGGTCACGAACGGCTTGAACCCGCCCTTCGACGAGACGAGCTCGGCGGCCTCGCGGCTGCCGAGCGCGGCGAGGTCGCGGCCCTCGCTCACGATGAAGCGCTGGAGCGCGTCCTCCTCGACGTGCGTGAAGGCGCGGCCCGCCCTCGCGGCGGCCTCCTCCGCGTTGCGGAACGCGGCGCGGATCGCGATGTCGCGGTTCGCCTCGATGCCCTTGGCCATCTCGGAGCCCGTGCCGAACGCCTTGTGCAGGAGGTTGCGGAACCAGCCGCCCGCGTCCCGCATGGAGTCCTTCGATATGAGGCCCTCCGACACGTCGAGCACGCCGTCGATGGCGGTGCGCCCGAGCTTCTTCGCGGCGACGAGCGGCGTCGCGGCGGCGCGGAAGAGCGAGCTGAACCCGCGGCCCGACGACTCGGACGCGTACTCGAGGAAGTTCATGCCGAACGCGATGGCGTGCGCGGAGGACATGAGCTGCCGGTTGCCGGTGCGCAGGGCGGCGGCCTGGAGCGACAGCTCCGACTCGCTGACGGTGCGCCCGTCCTGCCCGACGGCCTGGGAGAGGAGCGGGTTCGCGACGAACTGCTGCGGGGCCATGACGAGCGCGCCGCGCACGGGGGCCTCGACGAGGAACGTGCCGACGGCGTCGCCGAGGTACGACCACGCGGAGCCGAGCCCCTTCTCGGAGAGCGTGGACAGCTCCGTGCCGTACTTGCCGAAGTCCATGAGCGCGCGGGACATGTGGTCGACGATGGAGCGCTGCGTCCCGCGCCACCACGACTGCATCGCGCCGTTCGACGTGTGCTTCAGGATCTGGCGCTCGAGCGCGATGCTGGCGCGGCGCAGGGCCGTGGCCTTCGCGATCTCGCTCGTCGCCTCGACGCCGAGGTCGCCCGCCACCGTGGCGGTGATCTTCGACGCGATGCCGTTCACGATGTCGTCGCGGAGGTTCCTGCCCGCCGCCGTGGTGAGCGACCGCCACCCGCCCATGATCGCGTCCGGGGCGGACGAGCCCACGGACGTGCGGATGAGGTTCCCGGCGAACCGCTCGGCGTAGCCGTCGGTCGCCATCTTCGTCATGCGGGTGAGGCCGATGCGGGCCATCCAGCTGGACGAGTCCTTGGTCGCCTTCACGGCGAGGGAGCGCGCGCCGGCGTACAGCCCGCCCGACGCGAAGAACTCCGCCATGAAGCCCGGCGCGGCGCGGACGATGTCGCCGATCATCGAGCCCACGCCACCGGACGAGCGGTACTCGCTCTCGGCCATGTAGAGGCGCGTCTTGATGAGCTCGTCGTCCGTCACCTTCTCGCCGTTTTGCAGCTTCTTCATCGTGTCGGACACGGTGACGGCGTCGGACACCGATCCGCCGACGGACGCGATGAGCAACATGAACGGGAGGTCGGACCAGGAGAAGTCGGTCAGCGCCTCGAGGAAGCCGCGCTTGTGGCCGCGCCGGTTGTTGTACGCGATCTCGACGAGGCGGCGCCCGGCCTCCGTCTTCGACAGCTGCTCGTAGCCCATGTCCCTGCCGAACACATTGAGGGACAGGATGTCCGTGGAGGTGTACGGCTTCCCGACGCGCCGCCCGTAGTCCACGGTCTTCGTGCCGAACGGGTCGGCGTCGAGCGTCCACGGGTCGGCCGAGTGCGCGGCGACGGCGAGGGGCTGCTGGTACTTGTCGGCGAAGTTGACGTTGAGCCTCGCCGGCGACGGGGCGGGGGCCTTCGCGTCGTCCGGCTTGTTCGCCGCGACGTACGCGTTGTACAGGGAGTCGGGGGCCGCGTCCGGGTCCCTGTCGTCAAATGGGGACGCCACGCTGTTCGGGTCGAACGTGGCGGAGTCGAACGGGTCGCGGAACGTGTCTTCTGCCATCTGCTGTGTTCTCCTTGAAGTGCCGCATATTATACCATGAAAGGCACCCGCCGGTCAACGGCGGATGCCTTCTTTCCGCGTCGCCGGGCGGGGCTATGGCGTCTGCTCCGAGGCATAGGCCGCGGGGTCTTCCTTGATGAGCTGCTTCAGCGCGAGGAGGCGGTTGCGGTCGAGCTCGGCGCCCTCCCTCTCGACCTCGCGGAAGAACGACTCGAACATGGCGGGGTTCGCGTCGTACATGCCGGGCGTCATCTTCACCTTCGTGCCGCGGAGGTTGATCTCCTTGTCGAGCTTGTTGGCGTGGCCGAACGTCATGTGCGTGGAGACGAGCTTGCCGTTGCCGTCGAACTGCTGCTGCGGGACGCGGGTGAAGTCGCCGAGGAACGCCATGAAGGGCCTCGTCCAGTCCTTGCCGTCGCGCTTCATGCGGGACGCCACGGCGCTCGCCTGCGACGCGATCATCGCGGCGCGGTGCGGCTCGACGCCGAACCCGACGAGCTTCTGCTGCATCTGCTGCGACATCCCGCCGAAGAGCGCGGCGTCCGTCACGTTGCCGGAGACCCATCCGCGGAGCGAATCGGTCGCGGCCTGCGAGAGCTTCACGCCCTTCACCTTGCCCTCCGCCATGTCGGTGATGAGGCGCTGGACGTTGACCCCGCCGCCCTGCGCGTCGGACTCGTGGTCGAGCACGTAGCGCGTGAGGGCGGAGGCCGCCTCCTTCGCGCCCGCGCCCGGAAGGGCGTCGGCGAAAGCCTGGGCCACGCGGGAGGCGTAGCCGGTGATGAGCGCCTGGTCGCGGCGGACGACCGTCACGGCGTCGCGGTGCGAGAGCCCGCGCTCGAACATCACGGGGAGGATCGACTTCATGCGGGCGCGGTTCAGCCCGAGGAGGATCGCGTCGGCGCCGGGGCACGAGGACTGCCCGCCCACCTGGCGGGAGATGCTGCCCCAGTAGTCGGCGGCGCTGTGCGTCGTCCCGTACACGGCGGTGGCGAAGTCCTCGCCGCCCGTGTACCGCCTCATGTCCTCGAGGAAGGCCCTCACGCCCGCGATGGAGCTCCCGGGGTTCCTGTTGCCGAGGAGGTGCTCGGCCATGTCGCGGTTCACGTCCACGCCGTTCCTGCGCGAAAGCGCGACGAGGTTCACGCCCGACACCTTCAGCTTCGCCACGATGTCGCCGAGCTCCGACGCGTTGGCGCGGGCCTCGGGGCTGCGGAGGTCGAAGTCGGCGTCGGAGCGGGCGAGCGCGGAGATCGCGCCGGCGAGCGCCGCGTTCTGCTCGTTGAGGCCGACGTCGTCCGGATCGGGCTGCTCGCCGGGGGCCATCCTGCGCTGCGTCTTCGTGACGGCGGCGCGCCAGTCGTCGTACTGGCGGAACGTCTCCTCGACGAGCGCCTTGCCCGTGAGGCCCGTCCGCTGCGCGACGCGCACGGCGTAGTCCCTCATGCCGGGCATCATCCTGTGCCCACCGCTGTCGCGGAAGGACGAGTAGGCACGCGATATGAAGTCCTCCGTCGCCGTGCCGAACGTCATGAAGTAGTCGCGCCAGTTCGACGCGAGCTCATTCGCCATGCCGTTGCGCACGGCGCGGGAGCCGTCGGTCGTCCTGTCGGGCGGCATGACGCCGCCGTAGCGGGCCACCGTCTTGAGGTCGTTGTCGGTGAGGAACTTCATGCAGGACTTGGCCGTCGAGTCGCTCGCGGCGAGCAGACTCGGCGCGAGGTCGCCCCGCGCCTTCAGCTCGTCGGCCATCGCGTCGGACGTGCCGCTCACGAGGAACTTCGCGACGTCACCGGAGAACCCGAGCCCCTTGAGGGTGTCGCTCGTCGACGCCTCGACGGCGGCCCTGCCCTCCTCGGAGCGGAGGAGCGAGCCGTAGGTGTACTCCCTGCCGCCGAACGTCACCTTGTCCTGGAGGTACGCGGTGTCGCGCAGGCGCGTCGCCGTCTCGCGCATCTTCGCCGCGAGGCTCCCCGGCTGCGCGTCCGCGAGGTTGCTGTAGCGGAGGATCGAGTCGGAGTTGGCGTTCGTGACCCTGCGAATCTCCTCGTCGATCGCCATCGCGGCGGGGAGGTTGTTGTTCGATATGAAGAGCTTCGCCGCCTCGAGCTTCGTGTCGAGGCCGGCCATCCACCCGGCGAGGGTCGCGTCGCCCTTCTTCACGGCGCGGCCGATCGCCGCGTCGCGCTCCTGCCAGTCGGGGGCGCCCTGGTGGGGCGACACACGCATGCCCATCGCGTCGGAGATCGGGGTCTTGATCTCCGCGAACCTGTCCGTCACGGACCCGCTGAAAGTGCTCAAGTCTGCCATCCCGCCCTCCTATCCGAAGTAGAACTTCTGCGCGACGCGCACCGCGGCGGACGGGTCGCCGAGGGCCGTGTCGGCCTGCATCTTGCGGATGTCCGCCGCCGTCATCCCGGCGTACGCGAACGCCGCGTCGTTCGTCTCCCTGTCCGCCTCGTCCCTGTCGGCCTGCCCGGCCCGGACGGCGAAGTCGGTCTCCACCTCGGCGCGGCGGTCGAGGAACTCGCCCACGAGGAAGTCCTCCGCCGACGCGCTGTCGGGGAGCTGCACGCCCGTCCGCTTCGAGACGGCGAGCGGATCGGACGCCGCCGTGCGGGCCATGCCGAGCGCGGCGTCGAAGTCGAGGTCGCGTCCCGACGCAAGGGCGCCGGCGAAGTCCTCGAGTGCCATGTCTGCCGGTGTCATCTTATATTCTCCAGTATCGGTACGCCGAAGGTCGTGCGCTCCCTGCGCTCGGTGAGCGTGCGGTTGCCTCTCTGGGCGCGGGTCTCGCGGAAGAGCGTGAGCGACTCGGGGCCGAAGCCGATCCGCGACGTGCGGCCCGCCTTGAGGTAGTCGCCGGGGCGCGACAGCTCGCGGTACGCCGTGACGACGGACGTGCCTCGCCTCTGCTGCGCGGGCGGCTGCTCGCCGGGCCTGACGTCGAGCTCGCCCGCCGGCTTGCGCCCGTCGCCCCCGTCGGGGAGCAGGGCCTTCAGCCAGTCGGGGGCCTCAAGCCCGGACTTGCGCGTGGACTCGCGGAACGCGGCGTACGGGTTGTCGCCCGCCGCCTCGCCCTCCAGCTTCTGCAAGAGGTCCTTGTAGGGGTTCGTCGCCGTGCCCGACCAGTTGGACGTGAGCACACCGTTCGCGAACGTGCCGTGGTACGTCCACTTGATGTCCCTCGCGCCGGACAGCTGCCTGATCATGCTGTTGCGCTCGGTGATCGCGTTCTGCTGCTTCCACCGCTCGAAGTCGAGCTCCTTGTCTTGGAGCGCCTGCTCGCGGGAGCGGGCGTCGCGCCAGAGCTGGAGTGCGACGTCGATGCCCTTTATGCGGAGCTGGTTCTCGAGCTGGAGGCGCAGCTTCTTGACATCGTCGGACTCGACGGGCGTGGTCTCGCCGGGGGTGGTCTCCTTCGTCCCGTCGGCTGCGGCGGGCTGTCCCTGCGCGGGCTGCGTCTCCTTCGTCCCGTCGGCTGCGGCGGGCTGTCCCTGCGCGGGCTGCGTCTC
>JAEEGL010245759.1_pt1 | contig 16978 bp, 17 predicted proteins | sample 9134231 | NCBI WGS metagenome assembly JAEEGL01 (sample SAMN16246548, study PRJNA631951) | gut metagenome | biome: gut microbiome; feature: rumen; material: fiber-attached | host: Bos | place: Iran: Karaj | collected 2018-10
TGGAATTCGAATATCAAGATATTCTGGAAGGATAAAAACAGGAGATTCATCGGAGCCAGCCGTGCATTTCTCGATTTCTATGGTATCAAGTCAATGAAGGAACTGGCGGGAAAGACAGATGAAGAGATACGCTGGCATGTGGACAATGAACCATATATGCAGGATGAGCTGGATGTGATAAATAAGGGAATAAAGGTTGAAGATGTACCAGGACAGTGCATAGTCCGAGGCGTTGTTCACAATATTGTCTGTTGTAAGATGCCATATTATGAAAATGGTAAGATTGCCGGTCTTGTTGGATACTTTGAGGACATTGATAAGAGGTTGGGTAATGATGGAGATAAGACGGACCGTGTCCATATTGATCCTTTTACAGGATTAATGAACGCCAACTCATTTATCGATTCCTTGATCGATTATGCGATTCAATATAACAACAAAGGCAGTAATTATGGTCTGATAATAGTAAGAAATAAAAAACATGACAGAATAGTGGATACATATGGAGAAGACTTCGCCAACATGGTTCTCAAAGTTATGGGTGACAAGATAGTAGAAATCGTGGGACAGACCAGTGCTGTAGCGAGAGTCAAAGAATCCGTATTTGCTATTCTTACATATATTGACAGCAAGGAGGAATTAGAGGAGCTTGCCGGCAGGATTGAGAATAGCCTGAACGGTATAAATGAAGTAGATGGAAACAGCATAACACTTCGTGTGGAGGCAGCATTAACACTGCGTACAGATGAAGGCATAATAGATGAAAATATATATGGAGAGACACTGAAAGAGTTAGAATATGTAATACAAAAGATATATAAGTTATAGTGAAGTTGGTTTTGATAATCAGGGGGCTGTCTATGGAAAAAAAGATTGCTGTTGATGAGAAAAAATGTGTTCACTGTGGTTTATGTGTAAAAGATTGTATGAGCTATGCCCTGCAGATGAGTGCACTGCAGATTCCGGAAAACTATACCATCGGATATGCGATGCTGCTGGGTATTCCGGATGTTAAGTATAAGAGGACGGTGCAGAAGGAAACGATGAATGTGACGATATTGTAGAAACGGACGCCTGAACCATCCAGGTGATGCGCTTCAACCGCGTGAAAAGCCGCTCTGAAGCACACACTGGCCTGTTTCAGGCTGTGTATCTATGATGATCTCAGTGTATTGATCATTTCTGCCGGTGTATTAGATATCATAAGAGAACTCATGAGGCAGGCGCCTGAAGCGCCTGCTTCTTTTATTTTGTGAAAGTTCTCTTTATTTATTCCGCCGATGGCAAAGACTGGGATAGATACTGCATTAACTACGTTTTTAAGGAAGTTGATGCCACGGCCGGGAAGTCCCTTCTTACAGTCAGTATCGAAGATGTGGCCGGCAACTATATAATTGCAGCCAAGGCTCTCGGCAAGCAGGGCATCTTCAACACTGTGACAGGAAGCTCCAAGATATTTCATCCTGGAAAGGACCATGTCTGCTTCTTCGGGACAGGCTTCCATATATTCCTTCAAACGGTGCAGGGGCATATGAAGTCCGTCAGCTGAACATTTCAGAGCGGCCATCGGATAGCTATGAACAAAGAGCCTGGTTCCGGTGGAACAGCAGAGTGTACGTACTCGTAGTGCAAGACTCAGATACTCGTCTTCAGAAAGATCCTTTTCACGAAGTATTATAGAGTATGGTTCTGCCTTTGCGATATTCTGTATCTTTTCAAAAAACACAGATATATCTTCACATAGGGATCTGTTGGTTACACATATGATGTTGTTCTCCTGATGCTGCTCCATCATGTTGCTCCTTTTATATAGCTGCTCAGATTGTTTTATACGTATAGATAATCATTCAGGACAGGCTGGAGCCCTTCCTCTGTTATATCGCTGTACATTTTATCGAGACTGCGGCTGTCGCTGATCTCAAACTGCTCGTCGCCCTGTTCTGCATCATCATCTTTACCGGTATACTTTGATTCGTGATCACCGATTCCCGTAGATACTCCTGCAGAAACTTTAGTTGCGGCAATCTTTACTATACCATTTCTAAACTCGGCTGTCTCCCTTGAAGATACAGTTATACCTGCAAATGGCAGGAATATGCGGTAGGCACAGATTACCTGACAGAGCTGTTTCTCATGTACATCAAGAGGATTGATCTTATCATTATTGATGATAGGTCTGAGTCTCGGACAGGACAGAGAGATTTCAGCATGCGGATATTTCCTCTGAAGGAAGTAAGCATGAAGGCCTGTTGCCAGTGCATCACGTCTAAAGTCAGACAGACCAAGAAGAGCAGAGAAAGCAACGCCTCGCATTCCGCCCATAAGAGCGCGTTCCTGAGCATCAAATCTATAAGGCCATACACGCTTATGTCCCATAAGGTGCAGGGTTTCATACTTGTCTGAATCATAGGTTTCCTGAAATACAGTTACATAGTCGGCACCGCATTCATGAAGATATTTATACTCATCTACATTTACAGGATATACCTCAAGTCCTACAAGACGGAAGTATTTTCTAGCCAGCTTGCAGGCTTCGCCGATATATTCTACATCACTTGCGGCACGGCTCTCACCTGTAAGAAGAAGTATTTCTTCCATTCCGCTGTCTGCAATTACCTTCATCTCATGCTCAATCTGCTCGTAGGAAAGCTTCATACGTCTGATCTTGTTATAGCAGTTGAAGCCGCAGTATACGCAGTAGTTCTCACAGTAATTAGCTATATATAAAGGTGTGAAGAGATATACTGTATTTCCAAAATGCTTACTGGTTTCAAGACGGGCACGTTCAGCTATTTTTTCAAGCAGAGGTTCTGCTGCGGGAGAGAGAAGTGCTTTGAAATCCTCTATAGTGCAGTGATCGTGGTTGAGTGCGGCCATAACGTCCTTCGCAGTATATTTGCTGTAGTCGTAGCTGTTCATCTCATCCAAAACATTTTTACATATATCGGATTCTATTATATCCATGCCCGGCATGTACTGCATATGGTCAGTTCTGCAGGTTGGATCTGTCTCAAGACGATGTTTTCTTTTAAGTGCTTCTTCAGAGAGTTCGTCTGAATCTATAAAAAATTGATTTTCCATTTTATCTGCTCCTTAATCTCTGAGAAATCCTGTAAGTGGGTCTGAAGCAGAAGCTCCTCTTGTAAGTACTCGTCCGAGACCTGACAGATAAGCCTTACGTCCTGCAGAGATTGCTTCACGGAAAGCAGAAGCCATGAGTGGAAGGTCTCCGGCTGTGGCAAGGGCAGTGTTAGCCATTACTGCGGCACAGCCCATTTCCATGGCTTCGCAGGCCTGAGATGGTCTTCCTATTCCGGCATCAACGATGATAGGAAGGGATATTTCATCTATAAGAATCTGTATGAATTCTTTTGTGGCAAGGCCTTTGTTAGAGCCTATCGGAGATGCAAGAGGCATGATAGATGCAGCACCTGCGTTCATAAGGTCTCTTGCGGCATTGAGATCCGGATACATATAAGGCATTACAACGAAGCCTTCCTTTGCAAGGGTTTCTGTAGCCTTGATGGTTTCCTGGTTATCAGGAAGAAGATATTTTGAGTCACGCATTATCTCAATCTTTACAAAGTTACCACAGCCCAGTTCTCTGGCAAGACGTGCTATTCTGACTGCTTCCTCTGCATTTCTTGCGCCGCTTGTATTTGGAAGAAGAGTAACGCCTTCCGGAATGTAGTCCAGAATGTTCTCCTGATCCTTAGTGTTGGTACGGCGTACAGCAAGAGTGATAAGCTCTGCTCCTGCATCGCGTACAGCTGCCTCTATAAGTTTCATAGAGTATTTTCCTGATCCAAGTATGAAACGGGAAGAGAATTCCTTTCCGCCTATGATTAATTTATCGTCCATTATGTTTTTCCTTTCTATTGTCAATCGGTATGCCGGGCTGCTCCCTCAGCAGCTCGCGTCGGTCCGCTTACGGTTCTTCTTCACCGGAAAGCAGACGCAGAACCATATGTGCCTCCTGAGCGGCACAGGCCATGACTCTGGATGAGACAAGGCCGATTCCATCGTTCACGTCACTTACGCCATCACCGCAGATGTAGAAGTGACCGGTTACTTTCTTTGTTTTTATAGTGTTGGCACTTCCAAAGCCGGCCATGCCGGAACCTGACAGTATATATTTCTCCGGATAGTTCTCCAGTACAAAGTTCACCAGCATAGCTTTCATGTCAGCCTTGTCGAAGGCTTCGCAGATGATATCTGCATCGGAGAGAATATCTGCCATGTTTTCTTCAGTCATCTTTACGGTATGAGTAGTAAGCTCTGTGTATGGGCTGATCTCTCGAAGGTTTTCTGACAGAGCATCAGTCTTATACATTCCTATCTGGCAGGCTTTATACTGCTGGCGGTGAAGGTTGGTTATATCTACCTTATCGAAGTCTGTAAGGATAAGACGTCCTATTCCGGCTCTGGTAAGGGCTATAGATATATTTGATCCCAGCCCTCCGAGACCACAGACAGCGACAGTGGCATCACTGAATGCCTTCTGTCGTTCTATGCCGTGGCGGTCTGTAAGTGCCTGAAGCCATTCTTCACGTGTTGGAATATCCGCCATATCAGCCACCTCCTACGAAGCTTACGACTTCCATAACATCGCCGTCATTTAGAATTGTTGATTCGTAAGCGGCTTTCGGAACAATCGCATCGTTCAGTTCAACAGCGACACGCTTCTCTGAGTAGCCTTCATGTTCGAGGGCTTCCTGCACGGTACGTCCTGAGTAGTCTACGAATTCACCGTTAATCTTTACCATAACTACCTCCTTTGAAATGTTGCATCGGGTAGACGCTGTGCGTGAATAAGGACATCGATGCTGCGCATATGTGTCCTTGGCTCGCTTAACGCACAAAAGACAGCTGCCCGATTGATTCGGACAGCTGTCATGACGTTTCAATAATATGATTCATCCCTACGTTGGCATTATCCAAATCAGGTTAACGGGTCGAAGGTATCACCTTCCTCTCAGCCGATTTATCAGCTCCCCTTTTCAGTTGCGCTGTTTATTGTAATCCTTTAGAGAATATTAGTCAATTTAAAAGAAAATTTTTTACAATCTCTCCACTATGGGCAAAGCCTTTTATGGTTCCTAAATTAACTCCAGGTTCAATACTCTTTCCATATACCAGCAGTGGTACATATTCCCTCGTATGATCTGTTCCCTTAAATGTAGGATCACAGCCATGATCTGCCGTAATGACTATGATATCATCAGACTCTTTACCTTTATAGCTTCCGAGCCTGTTCATCAGCTCACCAAGTCTTTTATCAAATGCTTCAAGTCCATGGGCATAACCGTCCACATCTCTTCTGTGTCCCCATGTTGAATCAAATTCAACAAGATTGGTAAAGATAAGTCCGTTCTCAACAATATCGAGGGCTTCGATAGTCTTATCCATTCCGTCTTCGTTATCTTTTGTATGGATGGCTTCGGTAATTCCTACGCCGGCAAAGATATCTTCAATCTTTCCCACTGCATATACGGTCTGTCCCGAATCCTTGATCACATTCAGAAGGTTCTTCTCATCAGGTTTTCTTGAGAAGTCGCGTCTGTTTGCTGTTCTGACGTATTTACCATCTTCCCATACATATGGTCTTGCAATAACTCTTGCCACGTTATGCTTACCTGTAAGAATCTCACGAGCTATCCTGCACATTTCATAGAGTTCTTCCGGTGAATATACACTCTCATCGCAGGCAATCTGGAATACACTGTCAGCCGATGTGTAGACAATCGGTTTACGTGTCGCTTTCATCTCATCGCCGTACTCATTTATAATTGCAGTTCCTGATGCGACTCCGTTATACAGTACGCCCGGGACACCGGTCTTCTCAACAAATTCATCTATTATATTCTTTGGAAATCCATCGGGATATGTCGGAAATCTCTCCGGGGTATATATGCCGACCATTTCCCAGTGACCGATGGTAGTATCCTTTCCTGCGGATATTTCCTGCATTCTGCCAAATGTACCGAGAGGTTCAGCTACCGGCTTTACACCCACCATCCCGTCTATATTTCCATAACCGATACTTCTGAGATTCGGAATCTCAAGATCGGGATATTTTTCCATGATATGTCCTATGGTATTGCAGCCGATATCGTCAAAATCAGCTGCATCCGGAGCTTCTCCCATACCCACGCTGTCCAGTACTATCCATATAACTCTTTTCATATATTTGTCCCCCTGACTTATAAGGATTACATCAATAATATACCATAAATCCAGTTTTTTGAAAGGAGCATACAAACATTTTCCTTGACAAGACGAGGATTTGTAATCAGAATATGTAAATTGTGAAAAAGTAATACTAAGTGGAGGAAACTAAAAGAGATGAGATTTAGAAAAACAGCAGTGGCTGTACTTGCTGCTGGAATACTGATGACCGCCGGTGCAGGCTGTGCTAAGGAAGCTGCAACAGAGGCATCAACAGAGACTGTAACAGAAGCTGTGACAGAGGAAATTGCAACAGCAACTGAAGCTGCATCAGAGGAAGCGGCGGTAACTTCAGTAATGCTTGCAAAGCTGGAAGAGCTTGGTAATGAAAGAGGATACTGCAAGGCAGGAGAGTTTGGCGCTGAAGCATTTGAGAAGAAGCCTAACGAAGTAGGACCTACAGATGGATATCTTCAGGGCAATTATTCAGACAGAGGTATCCTTTCTGCAAAGATAGATAAGTTCTTTTCAGATAAGGAAGATATGATAGTTTTCTTAAATGAAGACGACGGCATTCACGCTGAGCTTTATACCGAGAAGGACGGCAAGGCTGAACTTATAAGTGATACAAATCTTAATGTAAATATCAACAATATAGTAATCGGAACCAGAGAAGGTGAGGAGAACTATACCTGTGCAAACGATGACGAATACATGTTCAGTGTTGGTATGTCAGGTGGTGCATGGAAGCTTGTTATATACGAGAAGAAGGTGGCATATGATACCAACAACCATAAGGTTACAGTATATGACATAACAGATTCGGGACTTGAATTTAAGTTTTCAGGACTTATGGCACCGGGAATGTATATTGATATGGATCCTGACTTCCATGATGACTGTGCTATAAGTATTATTCACTATGGTGCTGATGGAAAGTTTATAGAGTCTGAGGATACAGGAAAGCATTATTACGGTGACGAAGGCCAGGCAAAATTTAAGAAGTATATCGCTGATGCAGGAGCGGAAGAGATAGCAGATCTGTCTGATGATTTCTGGCAGAGCCATATTGAGAGAAAATGGGATTACTATATAATCACACCTGATCAGGCTGATCTATATATCAGTGCATATCAGGAAAACCGTTATTCTGAAGATTACCTGTTCCCACATAATCCAAAGCTTGTAATAGGTGAGAACACATCCCTTTCAGAGTATGCATGGTGGAGAGGTGCAGATCAGCAGGAACCTGTAGAAGTAAATAATACTGCATCAGCCGGAGACGCTGATCAGGATGGAAGATTCAGAGAGTTCTTTGCAAATAACTATGCAGAGCTGGCAGATGAAGCATATTTTGAACCGAATGGTATCAATGCAAAGTATGCATATGCAGATCTTAATGGTGACGGAATATATGAGCTTCTGATCGGTGATGGAACAGATGAAGGAGTATTTGCAGTTGTTACTGAGGCTGATGGAGCATATAAAGTTGATAAGATCTATGGATTCCAGAATCATATCGGACCTTCAGGTTCTAAGTATATAGGAAGCGGATGCTTTGTTTCAGAGAGCTATCTTGGAAACAACTATGGTGGAGACTTCTCTATAAAGATATTATGGAAGTATATTAATCCATCTGTTGGATGCAGAGAGATGGCGAGGCTCGGTGGTCAGTGGAATCCGAATACCCCTTCTGATGAACTTCCACAGAGCAGCTGGACTCTTTATGTAGTTATTAATCCGGAACTTCCTAGAGAAGGCGATGATTATGAGAGTGATCCTAACTATACCAGGGAATATATAGATTATGGATCTTATTATAATCGTGATACAGAAAAGTATGAGAATGAAGTTGTAGATAATTTCGATTCAATGGTTGCAGAGCTTGGAGGAACAGATACTCTTGCAGGAGTTGAATGGAAGAGCGTAAGTGATTTTAACTAAAACACTATTAAGAATTTGCGAAGAGTATAGGATGTAAGCATGAACAGATCACTTAAAACATCTGCACCGATTACAACACTTGTATTCGATATGGATGGAACAGTACTGAATACATTGGAAGACCTTACGGTTTCTATGAATTACGTGATGGAAAAGTTTGAACTGCCTGCACGTACACTGGAAGAGTACCGTATGTTCTTCGGTAACGGAGTTAAGGAAGCACTGAGACTCTCACTCCCGGCAGGGACTTCACCGGAGATATTGGATGATATGATGCCGGTATTTAAAGAGCATTATGATGCCCACTGTCTGGATAAGACAGGACCATATGACGGGATCCTTGATATGATGAAGGAGCTGAAACAGAGGGGCTACAAGATGGCCATAGTATCAAACAAGATAGATTCTGCTGTTAAGGAACTTCATCAGAGATTCTTCGCTGACTCAGTAGATGTGGCAATCGGAGAAAAGCCGGGCATTAACAGAAAGCCGGCTCCGGATATGGTGGAAGCTGCGCTTAGGGAACTTGGCAGTACAAAGGAAGAATCCGTTTACATCGGAGACTCCGAGGTTGACTTCCTTACAGCTAAGAACTCCGGACTTCCATGCATCTCAGTTCTGTGGGGCTTCAGGGATAAGGACTATCTCATAGAACAGGGAGCATACTGCTTCGCAGAAACCCCGAAGGATATAATAGACATACTTACCTGAGTTCATAAGGTGCGCCTGATTCGGTATTTAACCGGGTCAGGTGCATTTTTATATCTGAATTTCGTTATACAGTAATCTGCATGATAGGGCAGGAAAACCCCCTAAAATAGGGCGTGTTACGGAGAGTAACAGCCCTGTTACAGGCCGTCCCTTGTGTGTTACGGGGGCCATGCCATAAGCTGAGACCATCAGATGACAACACACCGTCAGAGACAAAATTTTAAGGAGGTCATTACCATGACAAAGAAATTAAAACTATTTATCACAGTCACAGCAATGGTAGTTATGTTAACCGGATGTGGAGTTAAGGAAATACTGGCAGATATGACAGAAGCACCTTCAACTCTTAAGGGGACGGAGTCAACAGTTACATTTATCGGGACGGAAGAGCCAACGGTGAATGAAACAGATGAAGCGTCTGAATCAGATGTATGGTAAAATAATAAAAGGAGGACATGAGATATGACGTTTGGAGAAAAACTCAGGGAAGCAAGAAAAGCAGCAGGGCTCTCTCAGGAGCAGTTTGCGGAGAAAATGAGTGTATCAAGATCAGCAGTTGCAAAGTGGGAATCAGATAAGGGACTGCCGGATGTAAATAATCTTAAGGTTATGGCACAGCTTCTGGGTGTTACCATAGATTACCTTCTGGATGATGATGAGAAGCTGAATCTGTCAGAAACTAAAGAACCGATCGACCTTGAATCCTTTGAGAAGACCGGTAAGGCCAGAGATAAGAAGGATGCAGCGGTACTGGCCAAGTTCCCGAATGCGGATGCCATCTATCCTCTTATAAGACAGAAGAAGATGAGTAAGAAGGAAGCTATCCTGGACTTCATAGTACTGCCGGGAATGGTTCAGGTTCTGGACTATTTCAATAATACAGATGGTTATTATCTGGTGGTACAGGGTGGCAGACAGTATCTGGTAAGAGTATCAAAGGACTTTATCACAACCATCCAGCTTGCACAGCATGTTGATACAAAGGAGTTTACTATAGATAATAACGTATTTAAGAGAGCAGCGTACCAGATTATTTAAGTCATACAGGCGGGAAAGAACAATGTGACTTTAGTCATATCGAAAACATATCTTTTCTCACTACAAAAGAAAACAGGGAATTCATATAATGAGTGTGTCAAATGAAATAAGACTTTGACACACTCGTTTTTTGTTAGGAAAGAATCATATAGATAATTTGAAGAATGGAGAGAACGATGGGAACAATATTAAAGCTGAATGAGCTTACAAAGAAATATGGCAATAAGGTTGTTGTAGATAATCTTAATATAGAGATTCAGGAAGGTGAGGTCTTCGGACTTCTGGGACCTAATGGTGCAGGAAAGAGTACCACAATGAATATGATATGTGATCTGGTGAAGCCAACCCTTGGAAATGTAGAGTTCTTCGGAAAGGATTTCCAGAAGAATCGTAAAGAGCTGGTTGATAAGCTGGGATACATTCCACAGGACCTTGCAATACACGGTAACCTGAAAGCCTGGGAAAATGTAGAGCTCTTCACATCGCTTTATGGAATAAAAGGTGCAGAGCTGAAGAAGAGAATAGATGAAAGCCTTGAATATGTTGGTCTTCTTGACAGACGAAACGATTTTGCAAAGACCTTTTCAGGAGGCATGAAGAGAAGACTTAATATCGCCTGTGCCATAGGACATCATCCAAAGCTTCTTATCTTCGATGAGCCGACGGTCGGTATCGATCCACAGTCAAGAAACTTCATCTTGGATAAGATCAAAGAATCCAATAAGAATGGCGCCACAGTTATATATACAAGCCACTACATGGAAGAGGTTGAAGCAATCTGTACAAGGATTGCCATTATGGATAACGGTAAGGTTATAGCAACAGGAACCAGCGAGGAGCTTAAGAAGATGGTTGTTGAAGATACATCAACTATTACACTTGAGGAAGTATTCCTCACTCTTACAGGAAAGAAACTCAGAGATTATTAAATTAATCAGAGAGGATACAGAAGATGAACAGATATTTGATTAAAAATAATATAAAGCTGATGTACAGAAGCTGGGGTAATATCCTTCTCTTTGTTATCATGCCGGTTATCCTGGTGTTCTGCCTGTCCAGTGCCTTTGATACTCTGATGAGCAAGTATGAAGAGACTGACATGACAGCAGGCTATCGCATAGAGGGAGATGGAATTACACAGGAAATGATAGATGCCATGATTGACGTGGCAGAGGAAAATAATTTAACTCTTAATGAATATCCTACAGGTGATCCTGAGGAGCTGATCCATGACAATGGACTTACAGGATTTATCGTATTTGAGGATGACACCTATACCTTATATGAAGATAATTCAGCAAAAGGAAAGGTACTGGAATATTTTGTAAATGCATTCTATGAAAATGCAGCGGCAGCAGCCATGGGCGTGGATACAGGCGCAGTAAAGCTTACAGTGGAACATCCTGAATACAGAAAAACAATAGATTCTAAAGATTACTATGGAATAGTTGAGATCATCTACTTTGGATGGTGCGCTATTGTTGCAGGTGCAGGAATCTTTATGAATGAGAAGAAATATAAGATCAGAAAGAGATATCAGGTGGCTAATCTGACACCGCTCAAGGAATATATGAGCAAGTTTGTTCCGATAGCGATAATCGCCTCCATCGGTACTGTTATCGCAGCGCTTCTGACAGTAGCATTACTGGGAGTACATTGGGGCAGTCCGCTTCTCTCAATAGGAATAATTGTCATATCTGTAGCGGCAGCGTCTGCATTTGGAATAATGATCTATAACATGACAGACAACATGATATCAACGATCATCATTACCTTTGTAATAGTATGGCTTTTCGGCTTCTGGGGAGGTGCTTTTGAGACATATCTTTTCTCATCACATCCGATGATCCTGAAAATGATATCACCGATATATCACATCAACAGAGCACTTACAGAGTTATCCTGTATGGGACATAGTAATTATGTGGGAAGCGCAGTTGGTTATTCGGGCCTGATAATAGCAGCGGCCTCATGTATTGCCATACTTTTCGGACAGATCAGAAAGAGAGGAAGAGCATGAAAGCATTAATCAAATCAAGCTTAAAGCTTTTGATAAGGACAAAAATAATCTGGCTGTTTATAGTTATTATGCCGGTTTTATCTACAGTAATCTTAAAGAGCAATAGCGAATATACTGCGTATATGGATGAACTCAGTCGCCTGGTGGAACTGGATAGTGCAGATGAGAAGGTGGCATATAATGCTGAAAAAGGTGATTATGTAGTTAAGATATATGATGCCTCAAAATCTGAAATGTCGGAATATCTTATAGACAGACTGGCAGAAAGCGGAATGTTCATCCTCTGCAGAGCAGATATTTCAGGGGAAGAGATCACAGATGATTATATAAAGGATCATATTGAGTTTGATGGAAATGAAGACAGAATGGGGGCTGCTCTTTATATTCCGGCTGACTTCAGTGATAAGGTGATGGATGGTAAGATATCTGAAGCTCTTATCATGTATGTACTTTCAGATGATGCGAGAACAGAATGCTTCGAAAGCGAGCTGACACTGCAGCTTTCAAGAATGGATTCAGTAAGAGCTTATGTATCAGAAGAATCAGAATTAGTTGAAGGTCTTAAAACTATAGATGAGAAGACTCCGGAAAAGGATGTAATCGCAGTTTCTACTAACAAAGCAAGAAAGCTTACAGCTGAGCAGACTAATCAGAAGGCTCAGATGGGATATGCATTTTCATTCCTGACCCTTGGTTTTGTCTTCGCAGGTTTCTTTGTAGCGAATGGAGTTATCAAGGAGCAGAAGAACGGAGTATTTACCAGAGTTAATCTTTCAAAGACCAGTGCACTTACATATTTTACTTCAAAGTTTGTATCGGTGTTTATAGTTTCACTAGTGATGACCGGAATAGTCGGAGCATGCAGCTTTATGCTGGAGATGAATGAACTGGGCATGGACAGGGTTACATTTCTTATACTGATCTTCATGATGGGGCTTATATTCAGCTCACTCAGTATGTTCGTAGCAATTATGCTGAATGATGTATTCAGTGCAAGTATAGCTTCATTTACACTTTGGTGCATGTCATCGCTTTTCAGCGGACTATACTTCCCTCTGGATGACGCGAACAGTGCAATTAAGATCATCTCATCCCTGATGCCTCAGAAATGGTTCCTGGACGGAACGGAAATGATATTTGTTGGAGACAATAAGGTTTTTGGTATGTTAATATGTATTACAGTAGCATATCTGATAATAACCTTAAGTCTTGGAAGTATCGGACTCAAGGTCAGAAGGAGCACGGAGTGGGGAGTTTCATAAACGACAACATCCTTAAGGAGAAATATTTTCTTATATCCCGTATAGTGATCATGCTTTTGATCGGTATATACGGAATAATAGAAATGGAAAAAACAACAGGAGTATCTGCAGAGATACTCCTGCTTATTTCGCTTTATATATCCATGATCTGCCTGAAGGAATTCGTGGAAGGAAAGAAGGAACTGATCTTTATAGCTGCAGCGGCGGGATGTCTTATACTGCTATTATGCTTTGGCGGCATCAGCTTCAGCATGATGGGAGTTTTTCTTTATTATGAACTTCTTCTGTGTTTTAAGGCGACTCGCTTCTGGTATTATCTGATATATCTGGATATTATCTTAGAACAGTTTTTCCTTGCCAGAGTCCTGGAGGAGGAACCGATGCCTCTCATAATACAGCTGATCATCCTTACATTTATGCTCGTATTCTATGTGCAGCATGAATTCGTTGTAACGGATTATGAGAAGCAGATGATGCAGGAAACACGTACGCAGCAGGATCTGAAAAGAGATATGCGTATCCAGGAATCCACCACAAGAGAGCAGATGAAGAAGAATATACTCATGTCCGAGAACAAGATTCTTGCAGAGAGAGCTGCTCTTTCACAGACTCTTCATGATAAGCTGGGCCATAATATCAACGGTTCCATCTATCAGCTCGAGGCGGTGAAACTCCTGATGGATAAGGATCCGGAGAAGGCACGCGGTATGGCTCAGGCGGTTATAGATCAGCTCCGTACAGGAATGGATGAAATCCGTGTTATCCTCAGAAAGGAAAGACCAGAGAAGAAGCAGATGGCACTGCTTCAGCTGTACGAACTCTGTGAAGACTGCAACAATAAGGGAGTTGAGGCAGAGCTTTCAAATGAAGGAGATTTATCAAAGGTTACTGACAGTATGTGGGAGATAATCCTGGACAATACATTTGAAGCTGTAACCAATTCCATGAAGTATTCGAAATGCACTCATATAGATATAAGCATCATAGTAATGAATAAGATGGTGAAATGCACCGTTACGGATAATGGTATTGGCTGTCCGAAAATAGTTGATGGAATGGGAATCTCCGGAATGAGGCAGAGAGTAAGAGCTGCCGGAGGATCCATTGATTTTGAGACTGAGGTGGGATTCAAGGTAAGCATGCTGCTGCCGCTGGAGTGAGGCGGCACATATGGTGCCAGGCACCGTGAAAAAAATGTGAATTCGCAGCTCCACTCAGGGGCACGGCGCATGAACCGGAAAAGTCAGATGAAAGGAATAGATACATGGAGAAGATTAAAGTTATTATTGCAGATGACAGTGACTTCGTCAGAGACGGCATGAAGATTATTCTCGATGTGGATGAGGATTTTGAAGTGCTGGGGGCGGCTGCAAATGGACGTGAAGCAATAGAACTGGCTGAGAAGAATAAGCCGGATATACTCCTTATGGATATTCAGATGCCTGAGATGGATGGAATCGAGGCGACTAAGTACATCGTAGAGCACGGTCTCGGAAAGGTGCTGATACTGACTACATTTGACGATGATGATCTGGTTCAGCAGGCTCTCCAGAATGGCGCCAAGGGTTATCTTATAAAGAATCATACGCCGGACCATTTAAAGCAGATGATTCGTTCGGTATATAATGGAACAGGTGTAATGGAGGAAAGCATCCTGGAATCTCTTGCCGGAAAAGCCGGTTCCGGAGACGGAATCGCAGCAGTCGGCGCGGGGGCAGGCTTCGATGCTGAAGGCTACTCTGAAAGGGAGCTTGATATCGTAAAGGCTGTAGCGGAAGGCCTTTCCAACAAGGAGATAGCTGCAAAGCTCTTTATCTCCGAAGGAACAGTAAAGAACTATATTACTTCGATCCTTGCAAAAGAAAACCTTTCACATCGCACGGCACTTGCTGTATACTATCTGACAGGCAGGAAGTAGAAGTCACGGGATGCATCTGTGCCGAAAGTAATATCAATCCGTGAAGAGTGATAAGTGCAAGGGAGTTTAGCATGAGTCTTAATGATACACCTTCAGGCGAGCGCCTGAGAATAAGTTTTTTTGGTAAGAGAAATGCCGGTAAGTCCAGCCTGGTAAATGCAGTTACCGGACAGGAGCTGGCTGTAGTTTCAGACACACTGGGAACCACAACAGATCCGGTGTCCAAAGCAATGGAGCTGCTTCCACTTGGACCGGTTGTTATAACAGATACTCCGGGTTTTGATGACTCAGGAGAACTGGGAGAGCTGAGAGTCAGAAAGACTAAGCAGATTCTCAATAAAACAGACATTGCAGTTCTTGTTACAGATGCTTCAAGAGCACTTGATGCATCAGAGCAGGAGCTTATCGATATATTTAAGAATAAGAATATTCCATTTGTAGTTGTAAAGAATAAGATGGATCTCGTAGAGGGAGCATCCGGTCAGGAAGCTGCGTCAGGTGAGAACGGTGTGGCCGGAGAAATCTATGTCAGTGCAACTGAGAATACCAACATATATGAACTTAAGGAACTTATAGGTAAAAGCGTAAGCATGGATGGTCCGACTGTCCGTCTCGTAGGAGATCTTATAGAGTCGGAGCAGACCATAGTTCTTGTAATTCCGATAGATGAGTCAGCTCCAAAGGGAAGACTTATACTTCCACAGCAGCAGGCTATTCGTGATATCCTGGAGTCAGGAGCTTATTCTGTTTCTACAAGAGAGACAGAGCTTGCAGATCTTCTGGAGAGAATGAATCCGAAGCCTGATCTGGTAATAACAGACAGCCAGGCTTTCGAACTGGTAAGCAGCATAGTTCCTGAAGATATACAGCTTACCTCCTTCTCTATTCTTATGGCGAGATATAAGGGATTCCTTGAAACAGCGGTTAAGGGTGCCACAGCAATCTCAGAGCTTCAGGATGGAGATAAGGTACTCATAAGTGAGGGCTGTACGCATCACAGACAGTGCAACGATATCGGTACAGTGAAGCTGCCTCGTTTCCTGAAGCAGAAGACAGGTAAAGAGATAGAGATAGTAACATCATCCGGAACAGAATTTCCGGAGGATCTGTCAGAATATAAACTTATCATCCACTGCGGCGGATGTATGCTTACATCTCGAGAGATGATATATCGTATGAAATGCGCAGAGGACGCAGGCATTCCATTTACCAATTACGGTGTGGCAATTGCCTTCATGAAGGGAATTCTTCACAGAAGTCTCGGAGTTCTTCCGGAACTTCAGAAGCTGGTAGACCCGGAAGCGTAAATCCGCCCAAGCGGCAGCGCCTGGTAAAATCGGAAATCTTAAAAGAATAAGAGTAATAAAATCAATGATAGAAGCAGTGAAAAATACAAATATAGATTTAATAGATAAGCTTGAGTCAGAACATAGACTCGAGATGCAGGAGTGGATAACACTTCTCGGAACCTATACAGATGAAGATAGAGCCTATGCGGCAGACAAGGCACGCAGGGTGGCTGACAGCATATATGGAAAAAGCATATTCATAAGAGGAATAGTGGAGTTCTCAAATATATGTAAGAACAACTGCTATTACTGTGGTATCAGAGCAGGTAACGAATGCCTGGAGAGATATAGACTATCAGAAGAAGAGATTCTTGAGTGCTGCAGAGCCGGTTATAAATACGGTTTCAGAACCTTCGTGCTGCAGAGCGGCGAGGATCTTACCTACAGCTGTGAAGATATCTGCAGAATAGTTTCAAAGATCAAGGCTGAATTCCCGGACTGTGCAGTTACACTTTCCATAGGTGAGAAGTCCAGAGAGGAATATGCGGCTTATAAGGAAGCCGGGGCAGACAGATATCTGCTGCGTCATGAGACAGCTGACGAGGAGCATTACGGAAAGCTTCATCCA
>JAEEGL017343952.1_pt1 | contig 16978 bp, 14 predicted proteins | sample 9134231 | NCBI WGS metagenome assembly JAEEGL01 (sample SAMN16246548, study PRJNA631951) | gut metagenome | biome: gut microbiome; feature: rumen; material: fiber-attached | host: Bos | place: Iran: Karaj | collected 2018-10
GGAGCCCTGCCGAAAATCTTTGAGATACAGACTTGACTTTTCCCATGCTTTATGGTAAATTGGTAAAGCATTGTAGATGCTGATTCTTTCGCTGATATGCAGGTGTAGTTCAGTGGTAGAACTCCAGCCTTCCAAGCTGGCCATGTGGGTTCGATTCCCATCACCTGCTCCAAAACCATGCATGCGCCCGTAGCTCAGCCGGATAGAGCAACTGCCTTCTAAGCAGTGGGCCAGGGGTTCGAGTCCCTTCGGGCGCGCCATTTGATTATTCGGTGGGTATAGCTCAGTTGGTTAGAGCGCCAGATTGTGGCTCTGGAGGCCGACGGTTCGAATCCGTTTACCCACCCCATCCTTTCGGTTGGGGGACGCTGAAGCGTCCCCCAATTTCGACCTGATGGAAAATGCCTTTTGCATTCCCGTCTGCCGCGCTGCCGGCGGGTGCTTTCCCGCCGGTCTTTTTCAGAAAAAGCGTTCTGTCCTCACACATTATGATGGATATTGGGATGTAGCCAAGTCGGTAAGGCACAGGACTTTGACTCCTGCATTCCGCTGGTTCGAGTCCAGCCATCCCAGCCAGGCCAGAGCAGAGAGTTCCTCTGCTCTGGCCTTTTTGTGCTTTATCTGTCCCGGAAAGATATGATCCATGAATACGCAGTCACAGCGAATCTGCGCACGATGAAACAGAAACTGGGTTTCAGCGCTTGCAGCTTCCGATCCAGTAGCAGCCGGCGCCGATCACTGCTGCGAGAAATTCCATTCCCTTTAGATAGACATCATATCCTTTCCATCCGATGATCGGCCCTGAACATACGTAAATTCCCACAAACACGGCAAGCGTGACGACAACTCTCGATGATTCTTCTTTCATTCCGCAGCCCTCCATACAAGATAAGGAACAGAAACTTCGTTCTTTTGGTCGAAGAGGGGCGCGGTTTGTTCCCTGTGCAGTCTTTCCAATACCTGGGGCCATCCGTCCTTTTTTCCTTCCAAAAATGAGAGTGTTCACGCCGGCAAGTTCCCCGCCGGCGTGAACACGATTCAGCTAAACCTTTTAAAGCGCTCCGGCTTCGGACGCTGCGGCCTCCGGCGCGCGCACGGAGATCTCCCCGTCTTTCAGCTCGACCACAAGCTGCGACACGTCGACGCCCTTCAGGTCCACAATCAGCGCCGCAAGCCGGTCTTCCACTTCTCTCTCCACGGCGCGGCGCAGATTCCTGGCGCCGAACTTCTCGCTATAGGAGAGTTCAACCAGCTTCTCGGCAACGCCCTCTCCCACCGTCAGACTGCGTCCACCCAGTGCAACGGCCTTTTTCAGATCCCCGAGCATGATGCCGGCAATCTGCAAAAAGTCCTCTCTGGACAGGGGGCGGAAGGCCACGATCTCGTCCACTCGGTTGATGAACTCCGGCCGCAGGAAGCCCTCCAGCGCTTTGAGGGCCTTTTCTTTGCTGCGGGTCTCCACCGTGCCCCCAAAGCCGAGCGGCGTTTCGCGGCGCTCGCTGCCCGCGTTGCTGGTCATGACGATCACGGTGTTTTCAAAGTTCACGGTGCGCCCGTGGGAATCGGTCACCCGCCCGTCGTCCAGGATCTGGAGCAGAAGGTTGAGCACATCGGAATGCGCTTTTTCGATCTCATCAAACAAAATCACGCAATAGGGCTTGCGGCGCACCTTTTCGGTGAGCTGCCCGGCCTCGTCGTATCCGACATAGCCGGGAGGCGCCCCGATCAGGCGGGAAACCGTGTGCTTTTCCATGAACTCACTCATATCGAAGCGGATCATGGTCTCAGGCGTGTCAAACAGCGACCCCGCCAGGGTTTTGCAGAGTTCGGTCTTTCCCACTCCGGTCGGCCCGATAAAAATGAAGGAAGAGGGTTTGCGCTTGGCCGAGATTCCGGCTCGGTTGCGGCGCAGCGCGCGCACCAGGGCATCGATGGCCTCATCCTGCCCCACCACCCGTGCGCGGAGCTCGTCGGGCAGAGCACTGAGTTTTTCAAACTCGCTCTCGGCGATCTTAGCCGCCGGAATTCCGGTCCACAGTTCAATCACGGCGGCAAGCTGATCCTGCGTGACATGCAGCGTCTTTTTCTCGCTGCCCAGTTCCTCCAGCTCTTTTTCCAGCCGCATCCTCTCACTGACAAGGCGGGCGCGTTCCTCGAAGAAATCCTCCTCGTCGGGCGAGAGCTCTTCTTCCTGCTGCTGAAGCGCGTCGATCTGACGGCGCAGCAGGATCGCCTGGTTGGCCGCCGTATCCTGAATGCTGCACAGGGAGGCAGCCTCATCGATCAGATCGATGGCCTTATCGGGAAGAAACCGATCGGTGATATATCTCTCGGAAAGCATGGCCGCGGCGCGCACCGTCTCGGTGTCGATGATGACGTTGTGATAGGATTCGTAGTAGTTTTTGATCCCCTCCAGGATGTCCACCGTGTCATCCATCGTCGGTTCCTCGATCGTGACCGGCTGAAAGCGGCGCTCCAGTGCGGCGTCTTTCTCGATGGATTTGCGGTATTCGTTGAAGGTGGTCGCGCCGATCACTTGGATCTCTCCGCGCGAGAGCGCGGGTTTTAGGATATTGCCGGCAGACATCGAGCCCTCGGCCTCACCCGCCGAAACCAATGCGTGCACCTCGTCGATCACCAAAATGACGTTGCCCTGCTCCTTGATTTCTTCAATCAGGCCCTTCATGCGGCTTTCAAATTGACCGCGGAACTGCGTGCCGGCAACCAGCGACGTCAGATCCAGCAGATAGATCTCCTTATCCATCAGCTTGGCGGGAACCCTGCCCTCCGTGATGCGCAAGGCAAGTCCCTCCGCAACGGCCGTTTTGCCCACGCCGGGCTCGCCGATCAGGCAGGGGTTGTTCTTCTGACGGCGGTTGAGGATCTGAAGCACCCGGTCGGTCTCCCGCTCCCGTCCCACGATACGGTCCATTTTCCCCTCTCTGGCGCGCTGCGTGAGGTTGATGCAAAACTGGGACAACAGCTTGGGCGGCCGCTTGGAGGAGGCGCTTCTCCCTCCTTTTGCGCTCTTCTTGGTCTGCTTTTCGGGCGCTTCGGCGGTCTTCTCCGGCTCCTCTTTCGGATGCTGCATCATGCCGAAGGGACCCATGGCAAGCATCCCTGGATTTTTCAGAATATCCTTCAAAAAGGGCGGGAGCGACAGAGCGTGGCCGTTTGCATCACTGATTTTTCCGTCAAAGAAATCCTGCAACTCATTCTCCATCTGCTCGGCGTCTTCATTTTCAATCCCCATCTGGGAGAGCACGTCCCTGACGGGACCGATCCCGAGCTCTTTCGCGCATTGCAGGCAATAGCCCTCGTTGATGGTCTTGTCGTTCTCCTTGCGTGATACGAAGACGACGGCCGTTCTCTTTTTACAGCGGGTACAAAGCATATGTTCACCTCGTTTATCTCACGGGCTGCCGCGGCCGTTTGTCCGGCAGATCACAGCAGCTTCTTAAATGGGCTGAATTGATAGAAGTATTTAAAAACCAACGTGGAACCGATGGTTCCCGCGTCGAAGGTTTTTCCCATGTAGTTTTGGAGGTAAGGCGCAAGATATGTCACCAAACCGGCAAAAATCAACACGATCAGAATTCCCTGCACAGCGCCGAGCAGCGCCCCGAACCCATGGTTGAAGCTCTTGAGAACGGGAAGCTTCATAACCAGGTCGGCCACAATGGTCAGCAGCTTGATGACCAGCAGCACCCCGAGAAAGACCAGCAAAAACCCTGCCGCAGCACTGACGGCATGGGCGAATGGCGTTGCAATGGTCGAAAGCGCGGCCTGACGGGCCGAACCTGTCGCTGCCGACTCAAATCCGGCCTTGACCTGCTCGGGACTGACCGAAAATCGGGCGAAATAAGACTCGAGCATGGGCGGCATATCGGCAAGCAGGCTGTTGAACTGCTCTGCGAACGCAGATGCACTGTCGCCCACGCCGCTCATGTAAGAGAGCAAATACTTGTTGACCGCACGCTCGAAGAAGGGCCCGATATACTGCTTCTCCAGCAGCTCCGCCACGTGGGGGCCGAAGTGCCAGCCGGATACAAGAGCCACCAATGTCCCTGCAAAATCAACCAGCGTTTTCACAAAACCTTTTCGCGCGGCCGACCAGATACAAATCAAGAGAATCAAAACCGACAGCACATCCAACAGAGCGCTCATAATCAAACTCCTTTCCAGTTCAGGCAAGCAGGCCTCCCCGGGGGAAGCCCCTGCGGCCAAACGCCGCTTCTTGTTTCAAAACCCGGTTGCCGATCCCGTCCGCAATCGTAAAATGCTCGGGAAAGCACTCCCCACGGACGAGACATCTTTCTATTTCTAGGACAGCAGCGTCACACCGCTGCTGTCAATGAGCGCCGCAGTGCCGCCTTTGAGGATCACGCCGCCCCGCACCCCTGCGCTCTGCGGCTGCTCGGCCAGCAAATTGCCTGCTTTATCATAGAGCAGGGCCGTTTCTCCCAGCAGCAAGAGCCGATCGTAGCCCCCGTAGATCGCCCGGATATCCTCGGTCAGCGTCACGCTCGAGACCTGCGCCGCCCTGCTGTCGCAGCAGAGCATGGCGTTTTCGTGAGAGGCGGCATACCGGCCCAGTACCAGGGCCGGCGGATTGAGTGAGCAATAGAGCAGCTTTTGCCCCCCGAAGGAGGTCTCTCCCAACAGGGCGCCGCTCGACAGACTATAGCTGTGCAGCGCACGGTCGGTCAGCACAAGGAGCGTATCTCCCTCGCTGTGAATTTTGAGAATGAGCTCGTCCGGCAGCGAAACCTCGGCGACGGGCTGCTCAGAGGATACCGAGAGAAAGCGGAGCAGTCCGGAAAGCTGCATGCGGTCTGCCGAAAAGCCTGCAATGGCAAGATTCTTCCCGTCGTCCCCGATCGCAACCCCCATGATATAGCTGCTCGAAGAGACAAAACCGTATTTCTTTTTCCCGTAATGGTTGAATACCTCCAGCACCGAAAGCGACTGCTCCGAGGAGCTCACCAGCGCGAAGGTTCCGTCTTCGCCCACGTCGGCACACAGCACCGCGCCCTGCGCCCGCACAGAACAGGAGAGTGCAACTCCCCCCGTCAGGTAGGCGTTGACCCCTCCGCGGTCGTAGGCCAGAACATAACCGCCCGCCGTTTCCATCGCGGGCGTGCCGAGCGACACTGACACGTTCAGCTTACGGCTGCCGTCCTGCCGGTACACGCCGAGGCTCGAACCGTTGCAAAGTGCCAGGCAGTCGCGTGAAGCTCCAAAGGCCAAGGAGCCTCCCGTGTCGAGATCCACGGCAAATCGGGTCGCCTTTTCGGGCTTTTCCCCGCTCAGCCACTGGCGGATGCGGTAGAGGTCGATATCGTTTCGAAAAATTCCCAAAAGCAGTGCGACCAGCGCAAGCAGCAGAAAGGCGATGCGCCGCCGGCGTTTCGCCGTCCGCACTTTTTTTCTGGCTTCACTGTTGTCGATCAAAACGGGGCTTTTTTCTCCCGGCCTTGTCCGCCCCTTTTTCATAACTCGGCCTCCGTTTCGTGAAAATCGGTCGTCCCCGTCGGGTAATAGACCTGCCACAGCGTCAGCCCGTGGGCGGGCACGGTCGCTCCTGCCCTTGCGCGGTCGCGGCTTTTGAGGATCGCCGGGATATCCCGGTCTCCTCCCTCGGCCGCCGCCGTCAGCGTGCCGACGATAATGCGCACCATATTGTAGAGAAAGCCGTTTCCTGTGATCTCGAAGGTCAGCATCCCATCCTCCAGCAGGGCACTGCAGCGGTAAATGGTGCGCACCGTCGTCGCCGCGGAGCCCCCAGCCGAGGCAAAGCCGGCGAAATCATGCGTTCCCTCAAAGAGCGGGGCCAGCTGGATAAAGACGTCTGCATCCAGCGGACGGGGATGGTGCCACGACCGCTCGGCCTCAAAGACGTTGCGGGGGCGTTTCGTCCAGATCTGATAGCGATAGGTCTTTCCCAGCGCGTCGTAACGGGGATGAAACGCGGGCCCCACCTCGCAGGCGTCGAGCACCGAAATATCGTCCGGCAGATGGGCGTTGAGCGCCGCGCTGAAGCGGGAAACCGGCAGCGAAGATTCGGTTTCAAATGCGGCGTAATATCGCCTTGCGTGCACGCCGGCATCGGTTCTGGAGCAACCGGTCAGCCCGGGTCGTGTGCCAAGCAGGGCCTCCAGTGCATCCTGCACGGTCTTCTGCACGGTCGGGGCGTTTTTCTGCACCTGAAATCCGGCATAATTCCCTCCCCGATAGGAGAGCGACAGTAAAATCCGTTTGATGAGAATCCCCCCTTTTTCGTCTTTTCCCCGTCGGCTTTTTCCGCAGGGGGAAGGGCGAATCTACAGGGTTTTCGGAATGATGGAAAAGGCCACCCGGTTGGTGCCAAAGAGAATGGCCGGGATGAGCAGCAGCATCACCGCGATCAGAACATGGTCGCGGCGCGCCATGGCCATGCTTTTGAGACGAGTGCGTTCTCCATCGGTATGGTAGCAGCGGCACTCCATGGCAACGGCCAGTTCGTCGGCCCTGCGGAATGCCGAGATAAACAGCGGCACCAGAATCGGAACCATCGCCTTTGCCCGTTTCAGGATCCCACCCGATTCGAAGTCGGCTCCGCGCGCCTTCTGCGCCGACATGATCTTATCGGTCTCCTCCACCAAAACAGGGATGAAGCGCAGCGCGATGGTCATCATCATGGCAAGCTCCCCCACCGGTACATGCAGCGCCTTGAGGGGTGAAAGCAGCCGCTCCATGGCGTCGGTCAGCATGATGGGCGAGGTGGTATAGGTCAAAAGAGAGGAGCTCAGCACCAGAAGTGAGATACGCAGTACCATGAAGAGGCCGAGCTCCAACCCCTGCCAGGTCGCCGTCAGCTTCCACACCCGAAACAGCGTGTCGCCCTTGGTGTAGAAGAGATTGAGGAGCGAGGTGAAAAGGATCAGCAGCAGCAGCGGGCGAACGGCGCGAAACATCAGCTTCATCGGAATGCGCGAAATCAGAACTGCCAGTGCCAGCAGCGCAGCCATAAAGGCAAAGCCGAACAGCGTTTTGACCAGGAAAAGCTCCACCATATAGAGCAGAAGTGCGATCAGCTTGACGCGGGGGTCAAAGCGGTGGATCAGAGAGTCTCCCGGAAAGAATTGCCCCAGTGTGATATCTTTCAAGCGAGAATCCCCCTCTCGATCATCAGCTTCCGAATGGCCTCCACGCCCTGTTCCACGGTGAAGACCTCCCGGGGAAGGTCGAGCCCCGCCGCGCATAGCCTGGCAAACACAGCCGTGACCTGCGGCACCGAAAGCCCCATCTCCTTCAGCTCCTCTGTTTTGGAGAAAACCTCACGCACGCTGCCGCGCAGGGCGAGTCTTCCGCGCTGCATCACCAGCACACTGTCGACCTGACGGGCCACGTCTTCCATGGAGTGCGACACCAGCAGTACTGAAGCGCCCCGCTCTTTGTGATAGCGCTGCACATGCGATAAAATCTCATCGCGCCCTCTGGGGTCGAGTCCTGCGGTCGGTTCGTCCATAATAAGGATCTCCGGCTGCATAGCAAGCACGCCGGCGATGGCCACGCGGCGCTTTTGTCCGCCCGAGAGCTCAAACGGAGAGCGCGAAAGCAGGGACTCATCCACCCCGCAGAGCTCGGCGGCCCAGCGCACGCGGGAGTCGATCTCGCTCTCCTCAAGCCCCATATTGCGTGGACCGAACGAGATATCCCGATACACGGTATCTTCAAAGAGCTGATACTCCGGATACTGAAAGACCAGTCCCACACGAAAACGCAAGGCACGGATGTCGGTCCCGCGCTCCCAGATATTTTTCCCATCCAGCAGCACGGCGCCGGAAGTCGGCTTCATCAGTCCGTTCAGATGCTGCACCAGTGTGGACTTTCCGCTGCCCGTGTGACCAATGATGCCGACATATTCCCCCGGCTCCACCGTAAAGGTCACATCCTCGATGGCCATGCGTTCAAAGGGCGTGCCGACCGAATAGACATGCGTAAGGCTCGATACCTCCAGTCTGCTCATACCGCGCCCTCCTTAAACAGATGCAGGATCGCATCGGCCGCCTCCTGTTCGTCGATCACATTGTCCGGCAGGGCGGGACACAGCTTGTGCAGTTCATGCACCAGCGCAGTGGCCTGCGGAACCTCGAGCCCCAGATCTTTGAGCTCCTCTACATGGGAGAAAACCTCCCGCGGAGTCCCGTCCATTGCGATCCGGCCCCGGTCCATGACGACGATGCGCTGCGCCATCGTTGCCTCCTTCATGTAGTGCGTAATCATCACAATGGTAATTCCCTGTTCCTCATTGAGTTTTTTCACGGTGTTGAGCACTTCTGTCCGCCCAAGGGGATCGAGCATGGCGGTGGGCTCGTCAAGCACGATGCAGTGCGGCATCATGGCAATGATGCCGGCAATGGCCACCCGCTGCTTTTGTCCGCCCGAGAGCTGATGGGCGGAATGCTCGCGGTATTCCCACATATCGACTGCCTTCAGCGCGGTTTCCACGCGGCGAGCTGTTTCTTCCCGTGGCAGGTTGAGGTTTTCCGGCGCAAAGGCCACATCCTCTTCCACAATGGTGGCCACAATCTGGTTGTCAGGATTCTGAAAGGCCATCCCCACGCGCTGGCGCACCTCAAACAGGCGATCCGCATCGGCGGTATCGATCCCTTCCACATAGACCTTTCCGCCGACCGGGAGCAGCACCGCATTCATATGCTTTGCCAGCGTGGACTTCCCGCTGCCGTTGTGCCCGAGAACCGCCACAAAGCTCCCCTTTTCAATCTCGAGGTTGACCTCCTTCAGGACAGCCCCATCCTTTTCCCCGGGATAGGAAAAGGTCAGATCTATCATTTCGACCATATCTTGTTCCTTCAAGAGCGCTTCCTCCTCTCACCTTCGCAAACCGCATCTGCGCGGTCATGCAGAGGTTCTCAAGGCATCCAGTAGGCGCTGCTGCCGCAGGGCAGCGGCAGGCCTGTTTCCACCGGCAGTCCCAGTTCGTCGGCAGACACTCTGCCTCCGTATCGGATCGATACCGTCTTATCCAGCAGACAGGCCATCACAGAAGGAGAAAGCCCTGTTGTGTAAGAGTTGACCAGTACAAACAGCGGCTGATCGCTCAGCACCTGCGCCGTCAGCTCCAAAAACGGGTAGATCGCCTGCTCGAGCTTCCAGACCTCACCGGTCGGCCCGCGCCCATAAGAGGGTGGGTCCATGATCACGGCGTCATACCGGCGGCCGCGGCGGATCTCCCGCTCCACAAATTTCTTGCAGTCGTCCACAATGTAGCGAATAGGCGCTTCCTTCAGCCCGCACAGCGCGGCGTTTTCCTTCGCCCAAGTCACCATGCCCTTGGCCGCGTCCACATGACAGACCGAAGCCCCCGCTTTTGCACAGGCGACGGTCGCCCCGCCCGTGTAGGCAAACAAGTTGAGCACCGAGATGGGCCGGTCTGCCTTTTCAATCAGCGAGCGGCAGAGATCCCAGTTGTAGGCCTGCTCGGGGAAGAGCCCCGTGTGCTTGAAATTCATGGGCTTCAACTGAAAAGTGAGATCGCGATAGTGGATCCGCCAGCTTTCCGGCATGCGGCTCTCTTCCCAGTGGCCGCCGCCGGTGGAAGAGCGGCGATAGTGCCCCTCGGCCCGTTTCCACATCGGGTGAAGCTTGGGAGAATCCCAGATCACCTGCGGATCGGGCCGAATCAGAATATGTCCGTTCCAATCCTCGAGTTTTTCCCCGCCCGAAGTGTCGAGAATTCGATATTCTTCCCAATGATCGGATAAAAGCACGCTGCTTACCTCTCCTTCTTCATCATCGCGGCGGCAAATCTGGCCATGAGCAGTTTGGTGCCCACACCCTCAAACAGAATGGTCAAAAGCTGGTCTCCGCCCGACTCCTTCACCTCTGTGATGATCCCACGGCCGAATTTTTTGTGGGTCACAACTTCCCCGCTGCAATACTTCTCTTCCGGCTCCTCCCGTCTCCTTCCCGTCAGCGCCGAGCGGGTGTTGGCAGAAAAACTGCGGTAGGGAGCTGACTGCGAAGCGAAGGCGGGCCTTGACCGTCCGGCGCTCACGGGTGCGGCGGGCGTGATATCCTCCATGAGTTCTCGGGGAATCTCCTTTAAAAAACGGGAAAGCTGGGTCTCACGGGTCATGTTGTAGGTACGGCGCTGCTTGGCCGCCGTCAGATAGAGGCGCTGCTTGGCCCGCGTGATCGCCACATAGCAGAGCCTGCGCTCCTCCTCGAGTTCCAGAGGCTCGGACAGCACCCTTGCAGATGGAAAGAGCTCTTCCTCCATCCCTGCCAAAAACACGATCGGGAACTCCAGCCCCTTGGCCGAGTGCATGGTCATGAGCGAAACAGTTCCGGCGCCCTCTTCATAGGAATCCAGATCGGTCGCCAAGGCGGCACCCTCGAGAAATCCCGAAAGAGTGGGGGTTTCCGTCTCCTCCTCGTAGTTTCGGATATTTTCCGCCAGCATATCGAGGTTGGCCGTGCGTTCCCGCCCGTCGGCCGCGTCCTGCTGCCGCAGCTGTTCGAGATATCCCGTGCGCTCCACCACCTGCGTGAGCAGTTCGGAGGGCGGCAGCGTATCTGCCAGTTCCCGCAGCTCTTCAATGAGCTCTCCAAACTTTTTGAGCTTCTCCGCCTGGCGGGAGAGATCGGGAAATTCTTCCACCCTCCACACCAGCTGGAGCAGCGAAAGCCCCGCGGCGGAGGCAAGCTGTTCCATCAGATTTAAAGTGGCGTCTCCGATGCCGCGCTTCGGTTCGTTGATAACGCGGCGCAGACGCAGATCGTCGAGCGGGTTGGCCAGGATCGTGAGATAGGCGATCACATCCTTGACCTCTTTGCGCTCATAGAACTTCATGCCCCCGTAAATACGGTAGGGCACGCCGGACTTCAGCAGCGCCTCCTCGATGGCGGCCGACTGCGCGTTCGTGCGATACAGCACGGCAAAATCGCTGTAGTCCCGCCCCTCTTTCACACAGGCGTCGAGCACCGTATCGGCAATGAAGCGGGCCTCGTCGTAGGCGTCGTCCGCATAGAAAAGCCGCGCCGGCTCACCGCGGCCGTTTTTGGTCCAAAGCCGCTTGCCCTTGCGCCCCAGATTGTTGGCAATGGTCCCATTGGCACAGTCGAGAATGGTTCCGGTGGAGCGATAATTCTGCTCGAGCCGCACCACACGGCAGTCCGGATGGCGCTTTTCAAAGCTCATGATGTTTTCGATGGTCGCTCCCCGGAAGTGGTAGATCGACTGATCGTCGTCGCCCACCACCATGAGCACCCCGCCGCCTGCCAGCAATTCCGTCAAGACGAACTGGGCATGGTTCGTATCCTGATACTCATCCACCATGATATAGGCAAAGCGGCGCTGATAGAAGCTGCGCACCTCCTCATCTTTGCGGAGCAGCTTGACGGTGAGGCGGATCATATCGTCGAAGTCGAGCGCACCCGCAGCCTCCAGCTTGCTCTGGTATCGCTCATACACTCTGGCGACGCGGCTTCTCTGGTAGTCGTTTTGCGCCTGCGCTTCGGCGGCATATTCGGTGGGGCCCAGCAGCGCATCCTTCGCGCGGCTGATAAGATTCAAAAACATGCCGGGCGGGTTCTTCTTCTCGTCGATCCCAAGCTCTCTGATGCACTCTTTCATCACCCGCTTAGTGTCGTCGGTGTCATAGATGGTGAAATCCTTCGGGTATCCGATGCGGTCGATATCCCTTCTCAAAATGCGCGCGCAGATCGAATGAAAGGTGCCGGCCCATACCTCGAGTCCGCCGGTGCCCACCTGAGTAGTCAGACGATCTTTGAGCTCTCTGGCAGCCTTGTTCGTGAAGGTGACGGCCAGCACCGTCCAAGGACGCACGGGACGCGCGCCGATCAGCGAAAGAGCCTGCTGCTCCATTTCCCGATCGGGTTCCTTTGCATACTCCTCCAGGAAGTCCACCGTCACCTCGCTAAGGTCGGCGGGCGCCGTTTCATCCTGATAGACCGGCCCAAACCGAAGGAGATAGGCGATACGGTTGACCAGCACCGTGGTTTTTCCGCTTCCCGCTCCCGCCAGAATCAGCATGGGGTCGGCCGGCGCCAGCACGGCGGACAGCTGCTGCTCGTTCATCCCGGCATAGGGTGCTTCGATGATGCGCCTCTTTGCGGCGAGATACCGCTCTTCCAGCGTTGACACGGCCAATCCCTCCTTCTTTCGTCGTTTATCACCCGAAACGCCGCGCTGCGCGGGCAGAGCCCCACAGTTTCGCGGCGCTGATTCGTACCTTTCAGTATAGCAGGCGTTTGCCGCCCTTACAATAGAAAAATCTGTGCGCAAACGGCTGTTTCCTGCCAATTACAAAACATCATAATTATATCGTATTTCGACTCGAAAAGCAATCTTCCTTCACCCATTTTACTGCCCTTCTGCTCCTGGTTTCCCTCCTTCTGCGTTACTTTTCCTTGTCCCCAAGCCTCCCTTGAAACAAAAGCGGCTCCTCCCCTGTTTTCTCTTGCAAAAAATCAAGCGAGAGCCTGCGCCCTCTTTTTTGCGCAAGCCCCCGTTTGATTTGAGATGCATGGGACGCTACCCACTATGTCCGTTTAAAGGCAGTCAACTGCTTGCCAGCAGTGTCCGCAGCGCCTCTAAGGCCCTGCGCTCCAGGCGCGAGACCTGCACCTGCGAGATGCCGAGCAGGGCCGCCGTTTCCTGCTGGGTTTTACTGCGGCAGTAGCGCAGAAGCACCAGCTTTCTTTGACGCTCCGGCAGCTTTTCGAGCGCCATTCTCACTGCGGCCCTGTCCTCCATGCTCTCTGTGAGATCTTCTCCCAATCGCTCCAACAGCGGCAGGCCCTCCTCCTCGATCCCGCCGGAGAGCGAGAGGACGGGAAGGAGGGAATCCAGCGCCAGTGCCGCCGCTTCCCGTTCCATTCCGGCACGATCGGCCAGTTCTCCTATGGTCGGCTCTCGTCCGAGCGTTCCGGACAGTTCCTCCCGCAGCGCCGACAGCCGACGGGCTTGCTCCTTAATCGTGCGACTGATCTTGAGCGCACCGTTATCCCGGAAATAGCGCCGCAGTTCCCCCAGCATCACCGGCACGGCATAGGTAGAAAACTGCATGCCGGCTTCGAGGTCAAAGCCGGATACTGCCTTCACAAAAGCCATGCAGGCCACCTGAAACAGATCCTCATACTCGGCGTCCCGCCCCAGAAAGCGGGCGGTCACCATGCAGATCAGCCCCTGATTCTCCTCGTAAAAGGCCTCCATTGCCGCGCGGTCTCCCCCTTTTGCCGCGCGCAGAAGAAGGGCTCTGCGGGTTCTCGCCTCCTCCATTTCAAAGCCTCTTGATCATGGTTACGGTGGTGCCCCGCCCAAGGCGGGAACGCACCCGAAGCGAATCCATGAAGGTCTCCATGATCGAAAACCCCATGCCGCTGCGCTCCTCGGCCGGCGCCGTGGTAAAGCAGGGCTCCCTGGCGCGGCCGATATCCTCGATTCCGCAGCCGGTGTCCCGCACCGTCACGGTGAAAATCCCCTTTTCATCAAGTTTCATTGTGATGTATACCTTCCCTGCCGACATTCCGCGATAGGCGTGGACAATGACATTCGTCACGGCTTCGCTCACCGCCGTTTTGATATCAGCGATCTGCTCGATGGTGGGGTCTGCCTGCGCCGCCAGCGCCGCAGCCGCCACGCGGGCATAGCTTTCGTTGATCGAGATCGCCGGAAGGGTCAGCTTGACCGAATTGTTCCCTTTTATCATGTATTTTCCTCCTCTGCCTTTCTGACATAGCGGTAAGCCCCCGACATCTGCAAAACCGCTTCGATGCGGCCTTGCGCCCCCTTGACGCTCACTTCGCCGCCCAAGCCTGCCATATTCCGGTAGCGCCCCATGATAAAGCCCAGCCCCGAGCTGTCCATAAAGCTGACGCCCGACAGATCGATGCAGAGCTTTCTCGGCCGACGTGCGGCAATCTGCCGATCCACCTTCTCACGCAGCAGCACTGCGCTGTGGTGATCGATCTCACCAGCAACCGCCGCCACCAACACCCCGTTTTCCTCCATCAGCTTCAGATTCATTCTCTCGCCCCTTTCGGTGTGTTCTCTCTGCCGTGCAGGCAGTCTGTCCGCTTTTGCGCACAAAAAAAGAGGGATCACGGATAGTTCCATGATACCTCTTGTCCTCCGTCGCTTTTCGACGGATCGTGTTGAGAAAACCTGTTTTTCACATGCAGTCTCGCGCTTTTCCTAAGCGTCGGACACGGTTTCGTCCTGCGCCAGCGTCCCGCGCAGTTCGCCTGCCAGATAGATCGACCCGCAGACCAAAATCCCATCCTGCTCGCCGGCAAGCCGTCTCGCCAGCGCCAGCGCCGCACGAGGATCCTTTTCGACCCTGGTATCGGGACAGGGAGAGCACGGTTTTGCCTCCTCGGGATTCAAGGCCCTCTGATCGGCCGGCGTGGTCAGGATCAGCACGTCGGCCATCTTTGCCGCCGTTTGCAGACAGGGCTGCCACGCCTTGTCCGCCATCATGCCGAAAACCACGATCAGGCGGTTCACCTCAGGCCGCAAAAGCTGTTCCACTGCGCGGGAAAGGGCCTCCATCCCACCCGGGTTGTGGCCCCCGTCGACCACGCGGATAGGGGCTTCTCCCACCAGCTCCAGCCTGCCGGGGAAGCGCACCCGGTCAAGCCCCGCCCTCACTGCTTGATAGGGGAGATCAAAACCGCGGTTTCGCAGAACCTCCACCGTTTCAAGTACCGTGACGGCATTGAGCGGCTGGTGCATCCCCGCCAGCGGCAGCTCATAGAATTCCCCGCGGTAGGTGAATGCGTTGCCCTCAAGGCTGGCATAGGTCACCTCCAACTGCGAGGGATCGGGAACGATCAGCTCCGCCTTCTGTCCAAAAGCATGCAGTGCGATCATGTTGGCTGCCTCAAGCTCCTGCACGGGGTAGACCACCGCTCTCCCCCCCTGCTTGATGATGCCGGCCTTGTCTTTGGCAATATCGGCCAGAGTGGCGCCGAGCTGCTTGGTATGGTCGAGGGAGACTGAGGTGATCACGGCCGCCTCCGGCGTTTGGATGAGATTCGTGATATCCCGGGAGCCGCCGATCCCCGCCTCCAGCACCACAATATCGCACTGTTCCTTTTGATAATGGAGCAGCGCGATGGCAAACACGGTTTCAAACTCACTGGGCGGGGTGTGCCCGCGGCGTTCAAGCTCAGGTACGGCGGACTGTACCGTCTTTAGGCAGGAGACCAGCGCTGCTTCGGGAATCTGCTCTCCGTTCACGGTGATGCGCTCCTCGAAACGCTCCAGATAGGGCGAGACAAACCGCCCCGTGCAATACCCCGCGGCGCACAGAATGCTGTCCAGCATCGCGGCGGTGGAGCCCTTCCCGTTCGTCCCTGTGATATGGACAAAGCGGAGCGCATCCTGCGGATTGCCCAGCAGTTCGAGCAGACAGCGGATGCGTTCGTGGCCGTCTCTCCCGGCCGGTCTGTAGGAGGAATGAATGGCGGCGACCGCCTCATCTCGTGTCATATCGGTTTGGCACCTCCCTTGAAAATCAGCCTCCGCCCATGCGGGGCTGCAAGCGCAACAGACAAAACAAGCGCCGCCCGGAGGCGCGGACCTGCGCCTCCGGGCGGGGTATTCCTGCCGGAAACCTTACTGTGCCGCTTTGCCTTCCATCGCAGAAATGGATTGCTCCACGCGAGCCAGCATCTCTTTGAATTTCTCTTCTTTGCGGCGCTCTTCTTCGATCACGGCAGCGGGAGCCTTTGCCACAAAGCCCGGGTTCCCCAGCTTGGAGGCCACTCGCTCGAGCTCTTTGAGGAGCTTCTTCTTCTCGTTGCCGAGACGGGCGAGCTCAGCCTTGAAATCTACCAGATCGCCCAGCGGGATGAAGAGCCGCGCCCCGTCGGTGACGATGGTGACAACGTCTTCCGGAGGAGCCGTGAAGAAGACTTCGCTGGCCGACGCCAGGCGGAGGAAGAAAGGGACTCCCGTGGCGAAGAGGTCTTTCTCTTCGGTTTCGATATAGAGAGCAGCCTTGCGGGAGGGGGCCACGTTCATCTCGGAGCGGCGGGCGCGAATGGCCACGATGGCCGCCATGATCTTCTCCATGTGCGCCTCGTCGGCCGCAAAATTCAGGGCCGGATCGGGCTCGGGCCAGCTCTCAAACATGATGCTTTCCTTCTCATGCGGGATGGAGAGATAGAGCTCCTCTGTGATAAAGGGCATAAAGGGATGCAGCAGCCGCAGCGCAACAAAGAGCACATGGACCAGCACGCTCTGAGCGGCCAGCTTGGTCTCTTTGTTGTCATCCTCCGCAAAGAGTCGGGCCTTGCAGAGCTCGATATACCAATCACAGAAGCTGTCCCAGAAGAAATCGTAGAGCTTCGCCAGGGCAACTCCCAGATCATAGCTTTCGAGATTTTCGGTGACCTCTTCCACCAGACGGTTCATCTTGGAGAGGATCCACTTGTCCTCCGGCTCAAGCTGATCGAGGGGCGGCAGCTCGGTGCTCCCGACCTCGAGGTTCATAAGCACGAAGCGGGAGGCGTTCCAAATCTTGTTGGCAAAGTTTCTGGAGGCCTCCACCTTGTCCATGCTGAAGCGGGTGTCGTTGCCGGGGGAGTTCCCCGTCACTAAGGTAAAGCGCAGCGCGTCGGCCCCGTAGAGCTGGATCACTTCCAGCGGATCGATGCCGTTGCCCAGCGACTTGCTCATCTTTCTGCCCTGCGCATCCCGCACCAGACCGTGGATCAGCACGTCGGAGAAGGGCTTTTCCCCCACATGCTCGAGTCCCGAAAAGATCATGCGGGCAACCCAGAAGAAAATGATATCGTAGCCCGTCACCAGCACGCTGGTAGGATAGAAATAGGCGAGATCGTCGGTCTTCTCCGGCCAGCCGAGCGTGGAGAAGGGCCAGAGCGCCGAGGAGAACCAGGTGTCGAGCACGTCTTCGTCGCGGCGCAGCGGCGCTCCGCA
>JAEEGL012068243.1_pt1 | contig 16977 bp, 18 predicted proteins | sample 9134231 | NCBI WGS metagenome assembly JAEEGL01 (sample SAMN16246548, study PRJNA631951) | gut metagenome | biome: gut microbiome; feature: rumen; material: fiber-attached | host: Bos | place: Iran: Karaj | collected 2018-10
CAAGCTTTATCAGGGCGCGTTCGAGCTGGAATAAACGGCAATCAAAAACCGACGCTTCCTTACGGAGTACACCCCAAGTAGGCGTTGCTTTTGCGTTCGTTTACAGACGGCGCCCCACGTGATACAATAAAAGAAAAGGAGGCGTTATTATGCACGAATGGATGAAAAAAGTTATGACCCAGCTGATCGTCGTTTTCCTCAGCATTGCGGTGCTGCTGCCGAACGGCAAGGGCCTGGCCCCGCAGATTGAGCTGTATGACGAGGTGACAACCGCTTCCGAAGAGATTGTCTATACGGTATGCAACAATGTGGGCTGGTATTTCCGCGTGGAAAAATTCACGCTGGAAAAGCAGGAAGCCGACGGCTCCTGGCGGCTGATTCCCGCCGAAATCCCGGTGCTCGAAGCGGAGCCGGTGTTCGTGCTGGTCACCAACTATGTTTTCAGTCGGGCTGCTGTCTACCATATCCGTTTTGCCGAAACCTTCGGCGGTCCGCTGGAAGAAGGGCATTACCGCTTTTCCGTGATGCAGAACTACAACACGGACGACGTGCTTGCGGTGACGACTTTTGATGTTGTTCAGGCCGGATAGCGCCGGGCGTCCCACAGCCCAACAATTAATAAATCATTCATATTTTCGCCGAATTCCCATGACAAGCATTTGTTAAACTTTTTAACAGATGCTTTTTCTTTTTAAGCAAACACGGAAGGGGTTTTTCTTATGACAGAATGCTGGTTCGATTATAAAACGGTCATCGTTACGGGCGCGTCGAGCGGCATCGGCAAGGGCCTTGTGAAAAAGCTGATTTCCGACCACGGGTGCCGCGTGATCGGTGTTGCGCGCAACGAAGCGAAAATGCGCGCGCTGGTGGAAGAGCTCGGCGACCGCAGACGCTATTTTTCCTATTTCCTCTTTGACGTTTCCGATAAGGAAAACTGGCGCACCTTTGCCGAAGCGCTCCGGGAGCAAAAGGTGCAGCCGGACATTTTGATCAACAACGCGGGCATCCTGCCGAAATTTGACAAATTCCTCAACTATTCGCTGGAGGACATCGACCGCGCGATGCAGGTCAACTTCTATTCCTGCGTCTATTCCATGAACGCGCTGCTGCCGATGCTTCTGAAATCGCAGACGCCGGGCCTTGTCAATATCGCCTCGTCCGCGGCGCTGTGCTCGCTGGCAGGCACCAGCATCTATTCCGCGAGCAAGGCGGCGCTCAAGAGCCTGACGGAGTCCGTGCGCGAGGAGTGCCGCGGCCTGTGCTATGTGGGCATCGTCTGCCCCGGCTTTACCAAGACGGACATCTTCACCAACCAAAAGAAGGGCGACGATTCCGACTTCAGCGAAAAGGCGCTGGAGATCATTTCCACCTCCTGCGACCGGATGGTCAGCAATATCGTGACCGGCATCTGGAAGAAAAAGAGCAACATGGTCTTCGGCATCGACGCGCGGCTGATGAGCAACAGCACCAAGGTGTTCGGCTCGCTGATTCCGCTGCTGTCGAGCTCGGTGCTGCGCATGGCGCATCTGGAGATGTTCGGCGACGTGTTTGAGGGCGACGAAGAGGTGCCCGCAAGCGAGCCGCTGCGCGTCCAGCTGCGCAAATATCTTGCGGAGCATCTGGCGTTTATGCGATGAGCAGTTAGCTGTCAGCGTTCAGCGGTTCGCGCGCCGGGCAGAATCAAAAAGGGAACAAATCATCCGCGAAGATATGATCGCAGATATATCATGAAAAGAGTCTTCCTGCCTGAGAGGAAGACTTTTTTGCTGCGGGATTTCTGTTTGGCTTCAGGAAACACTGCCGACGCTGACGGCTGACCGCTACTTCTCCTTCGGTCTTGCAACGGCGCTCACCGCGAGCGCCGACAGCACCGCCGCCATGACGCCGACCGAGGCGGAAGAAAGCGGTCCTTGCAAAATTCCGCGCCAGCCCTGTTCGTCGACCGCCTCCTTGGTGCCTTTGGCCAGCGCCCAGCCGAAGCCCGTGATCGGCACTGTGGCGCCCTCGCCGGCAAAGCGCACCAGCGGCTCATAGAGCCCGAGCGCGCCGAGCACGACGCCGCAGACCACGAACAGCACCAGAACCTTGCCGGGCGTCAGATTGGTGCGGTCGATCAGAATCTGGCCGATCAGGCAGATGGCGCCGCCCACCAAAAACGCTTTGAGCACAGAGAGCAGCAGCGTCATCCGATCACCCGCTTCAGTGCTTTTTTGAGCGCTTTCGGGGCTTTTTTCTTTTGCAATAACAGCCCCAGTGCGCCGCCGCAGAGCACCAGCAGCGTCAAAACGGTCAGCGCCTTTTTTATCAGCCGCAGCCAGCGTGTCAGGCACAGGAGCGCCGAAACACAGCGCAGCAGTTTGGTCATATCCATCGTCAAATCATCCTTTCTCCGCTTTCCAGAATTACGGCGTGGGCGATGCCGGGAATGGTTGCACCCTGCAGCGCCGATGTGGCGGAAAGCAGCGCGCCCGTGGCGGCAAACAGCACCCGGCGCAGCTTTCCGCGCCGCATCTCGTCAAAGATATGGGAGCACAGCACGCTTGCGCTGCACCCGCAGCCGGAGCCGCCTGCGTGGACGTCCTGCCTTTCGCGGTCAAAAATCAGTATGCCGCAATCGTTATGGACGCCCTGCAGATCGACATTGTCGCGCCGCAGCAGCTCCAAGAGCAGCGCACTGCCCACAAAGCCGAGGTCGCCCGTGAGGATCAGGTCGTAGTCTTCCGGCGTTGTCTGCGTGTCGCGCAGCAGATCCGCGATTGTGCGTGCCGCAGCCGGGGCCATGGCGGCGCCCATGTTCGCGCCGTCGGTGATGCCGAGGTCGGTGATCGTGCCGAAATGCAGATGGGTGATCCGTGGGTCGTTCCGGCTTCCGGCTGCGGCAAGAATCGCCGCGCCCGCCCCCGTGACCGTCCATTGGGCGGTGGGCGTGCGCTGGCCGCCGTATTCCAGCGGCTTGCGGAACTGGCGCTCCGCGGTGCAAAAATGCGACCCTGTCACTGCGGCGGCAGTGCGGAACGCGCCGGCCTCCACCGCAAGCGCAGCCACGGCCAGCGTCAGCGCCATGGTGGAGCACGCGCCGTAAAGACCGCAGAACGGGACGCCGCTTTCTTTGAAGGCGAACGACGACGCCGTGCACTGGTTTTGCAAATCGCCCGCAAAGATCACGTCCGGCGGCGGACAGACCGGCGGCAGCTTTCCGACCGCCAGCGTCAGCGCGTTTTGCAGCAGTGTCTGTTCGGCCTGTTCCCAGGTCTTTTTGCCGAAACGCGCGTCGGCGAAGGTTTTGTCGAACCGGGTGCCGAGCGGCCCCTCGCGTTCCTTTTTGCCGGCAAGGCCCGCGTGTGCCGCCACAAAGGGCGGGCGTTCCAGCCGGACGGTATGTGCGCCGATTCTTTGAGCCATATTAACCGCCTGCCTTTGAAAAGATGAAACAGATCAGTCCGTACAGCGCGGCGCTGCCGCAGCCGAAGACAATCACCGGCCCGGCAATGGAAAACATCTGCGCCGCCGTACCCAGCACAAAGCCCTCGCTTTTCGATTCCAGAGCAGGGGAGACCACCGCGTTGGCAAAGCCCGTGATCGGCACCGCCGTGCCCGCGCCCGCGTGCTTGGCCAGCTTGTCGAACAGACCCAGCGCGGTGGAGACCGCCGTGCCCGCAATCAGTCCGAGCATCACAAGCAGGCGGCCGGTCTCTTCGTTTGTACCTGTTCTTTGCACCAGCTCCAGCGCCAACTGCGAGAGCGCGCAGATTCCGCCGCCGCACAAAAACGCCATAGTGCAGTCCTTCCAAAGCGGCGAGGGCGGCGCATACCGCTGCGCCAATGCCGCATATTCCTTTTTTGAAATCGCCATCGTTCCTTCTCCCCTCTGCCTTCTGTCTTCTGTTCTCCGGCCATCTGTCATTAGGCCATCCGGCTTCTTCTATCATTGTTCACAAAAAATTAGGGATTATTCATTCCCGGTGCGGTTGACAAAACCCCCTTTGACGATTAAAATGGAAACAATGAACAGAAACGGAGGGAATGTGATGGCTGTTTTTTTGCCGTTTCGTGCTGTAAGGCCCAAGCCGGCATATGCCTTTGATGTGGCGGCGCTGCCGTATGACGTGATGAACAGCGAAGAGGCGCGCGCGCTTGCCGCGGACAAGCCGCTGTCGTTTTTGCATGTGGACAAGGCGGAGATCGATCTGCCGCGCGAAATCGACCCCTATGACAAGTGCGTCTATGAAAAAGCCCGCGCCAATCTGCAAAAGCTGGAGCGTGACGGCATTCTGGCGCAGGACGAGACCCCCTGCTTTTATATCTACCGCCAGATCATGAACGGCCGCAGCCAGACGGGATTGGTCGGCTGCGCGTCGATTGATGATTATTTGAACGATGTGATCAAAAAGCACGAGTTCACCCGCGCCGACAAGGAAGAGGATCGCGTGAACCATGTCGATTATTGCGACGCCAACACCGGGCCGATCTTTTTGGCCTACCGCGGCAGCGACACGGTGCAAACCCTGGTCGCCGCCTGGCAGCAGGGGCATGCGCCGGTCTATGACTTTGTTTCCGCCGACGGCATCGGCAACACCGTCTGGGTGATTGACGACGCGGCTGTCTGCGCAGCGCTGCAAACGGCCTTCGCCGACGCCGGGTGCCTCTATATCGCGGACGGCCACCACCGCTGTGCTTCGGCGGTGCGCGTGGGCAAAAAGCGCCGCGCACAGTTCCCGGACTATGACGGCACGGAAGCGTTCAACTATTTTCTTGCCGTTGCGTTCCCCAAGGACGAGCTGGCGATCATGGACTATAACCGCGTGATCCGCGATCTCGGCGGCATGACGCCGGATGCGCTGCTGGAAGCGCTCGGCGGGTCGTTCACCGTGACGCCCGCGCCGGTTGCGCCCTATCGGCCCGAAGCGCGTCACACCTTCGGAATGCTGCTCGACGGCAAATGGTACAAGCTGACGGCAAAGGACGGCACCTTCGATGAGAACGATCCCGTGGCGTCGCTGGACGTTTCAATTCTCCAAAGCAACTGCATTGCGCCGCTGTTCGGCATTGAGGATCCGCGTACCGACAAGCGGATCGACTTTGTGGGCGGTATCCGCGGTTTGGGCGAGCTGGAGCGCCGCTGCCGAAGCGATATGCGCCTGGCGTTTTCGATGTATCCCACCTCGCTGGAAGAATTGATGGCGATTGCCGACGCCGGCCGCGTTATGCCGCCGAAATCCACCTGGTTCGAGCCCAAGCTGCTCAGCGGCCTGTTTATCCATCCTCTGTCATAACCCGGAAAGGAAGTCTTGCTCTATGAAACACCTCTCAAAAACAGTTTTGTCCCTTTTTCTTGCCGCGCTGTTTTTGCTTGCCGCTGTTGTGCCCGCCTGCGCGGCGGAATCCCTGCCGGCCGGCGCCGTTCTGGTGACCGAGTCGCAGGTCATCGATTTTAGCAAATTCAACATCATTGCCCAGGGCGGTCTTTCCGCCTGCGCGCCGATCAATACGCTGGCCGCGTTCAAGCTGGCCGGCCGCTGCGGCTGCGACGGATGCGCCATCGATGTGCAGCCGACGCTGGATCAGCGCTGGGTCTGCTTCTCCGACGTCAACCTGAGCATGACGACCAACGGCGTCGGTCTGGTCAGCGCCATGACCTATGATCAGATCTCGGAATACCGCATCACCCGCGGCGGCAACGTGGATAAGTATCCGGACGAAAAGGTGCCCACCCTCGAAGAGGCCGTGGCGGTTTGCCAGCTCTATGGGATGAAGGTCGTGCTTGTCGTGCGCAACGGCACTGCGGAGCAGTTGGACGCCCTGATCGCCACGATGAAAGTGCTCGGCGTAATGAAGACCGCGACGGTTATTTCCACCAACAGCGACATCCTCAAGAAGATTGTGGACAACGGCGGCCGCGCGGTATATAACACCACGCTGGCCATTACACCGCTGAGCATCGAAACCGCGCAGCGCAACAACTGTGTCGGCATCGCCACGAACACGGTGGTTCCCGGCGCCACGCTGCTGGGCCGTCTGATCGACAGCAAGATGGAGATTTATCCCTTTGACGTCGATTCCGTGCTGAAGGCGGAGGCGATGTATACGGCCGGATTCGGCAACGCCGTTTCCAGCTGTCTGGTCAAGCATGCGCCTACGGCGGAAAAGGTTTCGGCCAATGTGCTGACCTGGTTCACCCGTCTGTTCAACGACATCTATAACTTCTTTGCAAAGCTGCTGCGCAAGCTGTCGCTGGAGATGCTGCTGAGCGGCGTAAAGGGCTCGCTCGGTGCCTGAACAACAACAACCGAAGGCTGCCGGTCGGCAGCCTTTTTTAAAGGAGATCTTATCATGACCACGCAACTGGACACGCTGCACTACGCGCCGGTATCGTTCGACTGTAAAGTCGAAAAGCTTTACACACTGGACGAAGCCACTTTGGGGGTCGTTCTGGACCGTACCGCCTTCTTTCCGCAGGGCGGGGGGCAGTCCGGCGACCGCGGCACCCTCGGAGACTGCCTTGTGGAAAATGTGGAAATCCGCCCCGAGGGCATGCTGCACCTTGTGAAAAACTGCAAGGAAACTGTGCAAAAGCTGGCCCCGGGGACCTTTTTGCACGCCGAAATCGACCGAGAGAAGCGGTTTTCCGACATCCAGCAGCATTCCGGCGAGCATATACTCTCCGGCATCGTGCATCGGCTGTTCGGCTTTCAAAATGTCGGCTTTCATCTGTCGGAACAGGAGGTTACGGTCGATTTTGACGGCGTTTTGACGGAAAATGACATCTGTAAAGTGGAAGACCTTGTCAACAAGGCGATTTGGGAGAACCGTCCGATTCGCGTCTTTTTCCCGGATGAAACGGCGCAAAAGCAGCTTTGCTACCGCAGCAAGAAGGACGTGGACGGCCCGCTGCGCCTGGTAGAGATCGAGGGAATCGACCTGTGCGCCTGCTGCGCTCCGCACGCGGCCTTCACCGGAGAGATCGGCGCGCTGCGCGTGATCAAAAGCGAAAAGAACCGGGGCGGCACCCGCCTTTGGATTCTCTGCGGCAAGCGGCTGCTCTTGGACACGCGGCAAAAGCTCGACCAAAACCGTCTGGTCAGCACGATGCTTTCGGCCAAGCAGACCGAAACGGCGCACTTTGTCCAAAAGCTCAGGGACGAGCATCTCGCGCTGCAATATGAACTGGTCGGCCTGCGGCGAAAGCTGCTGCAGACCGAAGCCGACGCCGCGCCCGTGCGGCCGGTGCAGCTTGCCGTCCGGGCACTCGACATGGAAGCGCTGCGCTTTTTTGCCGACCGTCTGGCCGAAAAGGCGGAGCGGTACGTCTGCGTCTGCACGGCGGGCGAGGACAGGAAGTTCATCCTGCTGACCAAAACGGGTTTTGACCTGCAGCCGGTGATGCAGCGCCTGCGCGAACGCTGCGGCGCGCGCGGCGGCGGCAGGGACGGCGTGATGCAGGGCTCGCTCAAGGCAACGGAGGCCGAGATCTGCGCGGCGCTGGAGCTTTGACAACACAAAAAGCGCGCAGGACGCAAAGTCCTGCGCGCTTTTTTTCTTTACGGCCGGTGATCAGAAGCCAATGACCGGCACGATCTCCGGCGGTTCCTCCTGCGGCGTTTGCAGTTCATACCGCTGCTCCACATCGGTCAGCCTGCCTTCATAGAAGTTCACGCCGCGGAACACGACCGCGTCGTCATAGACCTCCATCAGATAGCCGAGGCCGGTTTTTTCCGTCGGTTCGCCGTCTTCCAGCATCGACAGGCAGGGCACCCAGATCTCCGGCGTGACGTGTTCGCCGTACAGACGGCCGAAGCGGATGTAGTAATGCATGTGGCCGACAATCACAAACGTGTTTGGATATTTCGTCACAAGCGCCGTATAGCGGTCGCGTCCCTGCCCGATATGGGAGGCGGGATAGTGGTTGAACACAAAGATCGGCTTGTCGGCTTCGGCCGCCGCGTCCAACTGCGCTTCCAGCCAGTCGAGCTGCTTGTCAGAGAGGGTGCGGTCGGCGCTTTCTGCGCTGTCCGGCGCCAAAATGATCAGCGTGTAGCCGTTCATGGTTTTGCTGTAATAGAGCTCCTCCAGCGACTGATCCACAAAGGTGTTGAGAAAGTCGAGCTGCCGTTCGCGCAGCTTGGAAAACGAGCCGTTGCTTTCGTCGTCGTTGCCGAGGTCGTGGTTGCCCATCGCCGTGTAATAGGGCTTTATGGGATTGACCGTTTCCAGCATGCCGTAGCACAGCAGGCTTTCTCCGACCTGACCGTTCATCGTGTTGTCGCCCAGCAGCACCAGCGCATCGGTGACGTCTTTGACGCTGCCGAGGCCCTTGAGCGACCGCGTGTTGATTTTGAAGCGCGGAATGTTGTTCCCTTCGGTGTGGATGTCCGAGATCACCGTCAGGTGCAGCCGCAGGGCTTCCTTGTCCAGCGGCGCAATTTTGTCGGGCTTGATCGAGAGCGTGGCCAAAAAGAAATAGGAAGCCAAAAAGACGGCAAACACTTTGCGCAGGGGAATCAGCAGCTTTTTCATAAAGAAGCCTCCTTCTTCGGGATACCTTCTTATTATAATCCAATCATTCCGGCAAGTCAACCGGCTCCAGCGCATAGATGTCGTCGAAGGCCAGCTTCTTTTTGCCGAGCGTCAGCAGGCGCGACGTCAGATCCACCTGCCGCACGGCGCCGCTTTGAGTGCGGTAAAATCCATCTTCATAAAAGGTGACACGCACGCGCATCCCGCGCCGCAGAGAAAGTACCCGCCGCGAGAGCAGCTCGTTTTCCTCGTCGCTGCGTTCGCGCCGCCGGTCATAAATCTGCGTCTGCTTTTTTACCAGGTCTTCAAAGCCGACCAGCGCCGCATAGGGCAAAAAGAGCCGGCCGCGGTCTTTTTCATCCACCGTTATGCCCTCCGATCAGTTGGTTGCGCACCCGCGCCGTGCCCGCTTCGGTATAGCTCAGGCCCTTGAGCAGCGCGTTTTTGCCGAATTTGTTTTTGATGAGAATCCGCGCCGTCTGCAAATCGTGTTCCTTTTGCTGCGTTTGCAGATCGTCGAACAGCGTCAGTTGTCGGTTCGCGCCCGACGTGAGTCCCTCCAGCGCAATGCCGACCCGCCGGATCGGCAGATCCCGCACCGACCGCGCATAGATGTCGTCGAACGCGGCCATGATCGTCCGGAACGAATCGGTCGGCCGGGAAAAGCGGTGACTGCCTCCCGCGGCGGGCAGCCGGTCGCCGCTGTAGCCCACCGAAAGCGCGACGCCCCCCGCAACGAGCCCCTGCTCCACCGCTTTGAGCACCAGGGCGTCCACCATTTCGCGCAGCACCACATAGGCGTTTTCGCGCGTGTAATCGGAAAAGAGAATCTGGCTGTTCGACAGCGAGTGCGACTTCGGCTTGTAGGCGTGGATCTGCGCGATGGTGCCCGATTCCCGGCCGTGGGCGTGGTCGATCAGCACCTGCGCGTGAACGCCGAATTCCCGATAGAGCACGGCCTCCGGCAGCTCGGTCACGCCGTGCAGGTCATAGACGCCGAGCGCCGCGAGTCGCCGCGCCGTGCCGCGGCCGATGCCCCAAACGTCGGTGATGGGGCGGTGACGCCAAAGCGTTTCGCGAAAGCTTTTTTCGTCCAGCACGCCGATGCGGTTCGGCGCGTGCTTGGCGGTGATGTCGAGTGCGAGCTTGCATAAAAACAGGTTGGTGCCGATCCCCGCCGCAGCGCAGATGCCGGTTTTTTGAAACACGGCGTCCATCAGCATCCGGGCGAACTGCCGGGGCGTCTGGCGATAGAGCCGGAGATAGGGCGCGGCGTCGATGAAGCATTCGTCGATGGAATAGACATGGATGTCGTCCGGCGACACATATTGCTGATAGAGCGCCACGATGCCGGCGGAGACCTCCATATAGCGGCGCATATGCGGCAGGGCGATAATATAGTCGATTTCGGCGGGAATCTCGAACAGGCGGCAGCGGTTCGGGACGCCCAGCGCTTTCATGGCGGGCGACACGGCAAGACAGATGGCGCCGCGGCCGCGCGCTTCGTCGGCGACCACGAGATTCGCCCGGAACGGATCCAGCTTTCGGTCGACACATTCGACCGAGGCGAAGAAGCTTTTGAGATCGATACAAAGATAGCAGGAAGACATGAAATCACCTTTTTTTGCAGGATGGAGAGAATGTAGTGCCGATCAGCGATCGGCTGTCATTGTCTGTTCGAGATGACGGCGGATGGCCGCTTTTCGTTCTAATTTGGAAAAACAACAACTTTTCACACCCTAAAACGCATCATTCACGAAAAAACGGATGCAAATGGAACGGTTTATGCTATAATTCAGGCAGCAAATCCCCCAAAGAACTTTTTTCAGAAAGGATTGTTGATCATGAAGAAATTACTGTCTGTTTTGTTGGCTGCTCTGCTGTTGCTCGGCACGGTCGCAGCCGGCCTTTCCGCCGCGGCGGAAGAACCCGACCCCTACAACTGGCAGCCCTTGCCCACCTCACCCGAAGGCCTTGCAGAAGGCGACTACTACCTGAATTATACCGGGAACTGGTATAATCGCGATATTCAGGATATTCATCTGGAAACAGGATCGGATGCACAGTGGTATCTGGACGAAGATGCAATGGTGCTGAAGGGCCCATATCAGTATCCGCCGAGCGCGTTTCCCTATACCCTGAAACCGGATGCCTATCCGTTGAGCATGAAGTATCTCGTCTACCGATTTCTGACCCGCGTTGGAGAAAACTGGGAACGCATCGGCATGCGTAAAGCCGTCAGAGGCTATCGCTTGGATTTCACGGCGCTTGCCGAACAAGTGATTGACGAAAACGATGCACTGACAGCCAACGATTTGTCCGGATTGGTCAACATGTGGGAGCAAGGCGAGTGGTTTGTTGATTTTAACAGCAGACAACTCAAGGGCTGCTACGCTGTGCCCGATTGGTTTTCGCAGGCTTGGGCTGAACCGTATCAGGTCCTTCTGCCTTCACAGGAATATTTCCAGCTCTGCGTCACAAACCAGGTGCCGCAAATGGTTGATCTTTCCTCCCTGCAAGGACACTGGAACAACAACATCAGTTGGAAACTGGAAGACGGCACGCTGACCATCAGCGGTACCGGCGTCATGGAACGGCAGAAAGAATACCATGCTCCCGTTCATTCCCGACTGCATTATCACAATCAGACCATTTCATTTTCCAGCGGTTCCTACACGGACAAAGACCTGCTTTCCGAAGTACTCAACGATTTCTGCCTCGCATACCTTGGATATTCGGATTTTGATGTTTTAGGTGCAGATCTGGCTTTCGGAAGACTTGACGTCGCACGAGTGGCAGATTACTATAATTCTGTGTATCGTCTGGTAAAAACGCTGGTCATTGAGGAAGGCATTACGGAAATTGACGGCGGTATTCTGACGAACATTTTTCCGGAAACCATAATTCTGCCGTCCTCTCTGGTTCGTGCAGGTGACACGGAAAGCTACAGTCGAAGCGCATTCTCTACCGGTTTTGCGAAAGACGTCTATGTTTTGAATGCGGATCTGGATTTCAGCACATCGTCGATTCCTTATTGCGGTTATCTGTCGGATCGAATGCCGCAGTCGTTTGATGCATATGCAGACCTTTATTTTGAAACTGCCCTTCTCCAGACGATGGCAGAACCAACGGATGGTCTTAACCTTTATGAGGAAGCCTTGCGCAACATCTGTGAAATCAGAGCCGGCAGATATGAAAGCAGCTATAGCTACGATGACACATCCAAGACGGAAGCAACCGTTCTTGCCGATTGGAATTATAGTACCGGCATGGATTTCTCCACAACGGACGCGCTCATTGCCGAAGGCATCCGCGTCATCAACAACCGCTTTGGCACCGCGTTTGCAACGCTTGACGACGTTTATGAAACCGAGCAGGAAGGAAGCACGATTGCACAGAGAACGGATGCGTATCGTGCCGTTTATACGGCCTATTATAATGATCTGCTTGACGAAGTACTTGCAGAACACCCGGAGTATATGCTGTACATAGCAATGGAGGAAAGCTTACTCGGTCAAGCGCTGCCGGACTCTGAGATTGCCGCGTACTTTGAAACGGAACTGGTGTCGTTCCCATGGCTCACCATCCACGGCTATTCCGGTTCCACGGCCGAAACCGCGGCCGCAGCCAGCGGCGTACAGTTCGTGCCCGTTTGCCCGAACAACTACGCCCACACCGTCATCGAAAAGGACGCCGTCTATCCGCGCGCGGGCTTCCATGAGCACGGCCACAAGGCGGGTCTGTTCTGCGAAGTTTGCGGCATTCCTCTGGTCGGCGGCGAGGTGATCCACAATCAGGACGGCGAACGCCGCAACGAGATTCCGGCCACCGTGGACGCCCCGGGCAGCGTCGAGATCCAGTGCGACGAACCCACCTGCATGGGCTGGGGTCTCTATGAGCTGCCGCAGCTGGAGCCGGACGAACCAGACCAACCGAATCAACCGGATCAGCCCGATCAGCCTGACCAGCCGCAGCAGCCGAGCGGTGACAACGGCGGCGGCCAGAGCGACAACGGCGGAGACAGCGACAGCGGCAACTTCTTTACCCGTTTTGTCAATGGGCTGAAAAAAGCCGCCAAGAGCTTCGTTGACGTCTTCCTGCGCCTGATCCGCTGGCTCGGCGGCAAGAAGTAACAATCAGCCCTTTCCTTTGACTCTTGCAGTCACTGTTGGTTTTTGCTGCCATCCCCGGTCATCCGGCCGGGGATGTGCGCGTTGTTGGTTCCGTCGCGCCGCATGGCGCGCGGCTGGGACAGGGCGATACCGCGCATTTCCGAAAATCGAACATTTGTTCGATAACATCATACGCCGGCCGCGCCGGTTTGTCAAGAGGAAAAAGCAGGAAAATCGATCCCCCGGCGCTAAGGTCGAAAAAACGGACGCCCCGTTTGGAGCGTCCGTTGTATTTGGTTTGCGTTGTTATACCAGCTTGCACAGATAGTCGAAATTGTCCACCCAGTTGTGCATGTAGTAGTTCCGGCAGCGGAACAGTACCGCCGTTTCGCTGATCTCCATGAAGAAGCCCAGCCCGTTGATTGCATAGTCCACCGGCCAGTTCGGCATCAGATAGGACGGCAGATTCAGATAATGCACGCCGTTGACACAGGTATAGGTCGGCGTGTCGATCTTGTTGGAAAGGCCCTTGTGCAGATGGCCGCTCAGACAGAACACATTTTTGTGCGCCTCCAGCGCGGCTTTGATCCGACTGCTCCAGGGCTCCTCCGTGCCGCCGTCCGGATAGAAGTTCTCTTCGCCGTGGATGCCGGCCAGCGGCACATGCAGCAGCACGAACACCGGCTTGCCGCCGTCGGCGTATTTGGCCAGCTCGTCCTCCAGAAAGCGCAGCGCGTGGTCGCTGTATTCCGGACGATCCCAGTTGTCGGCGCTTTCGTCGTTGAGACAGATGAAGGGAACCCCTTTCACCTCAAGGGTGTAATAGGAGTGCTCGAGGCCGTAGCCGAGATAGCGGTTGCAGCAGTCCACAAAATCCGCCAGCGCCTCGGGATTCATCCGGCTGCCGTCGGCTTCCTTCGCGTGGCCGATGTCGTGGTTGCCGGCGATGACGACCGGCGTAACGTTGTCATCGACTTCTTCTTGCGTAATCTCAAAAAAGCGCTCCAGCGTTGCCTTGTCACCGTAGTTGGTCAGGTCGCCGAGCACGGCGATGCCATCGGGTGAAAGCGACTGCATATCCCGGTAGCAGTTTTGCAGCGCGGCCTGTCCTGCAGGAAAACGGCGATCGATATGCACGTCGGAGACGATGGCTACCTTGCAGACCGCGTCGCCCGGATCTTTGGGCTTTTTGCCGTTCGCGAACGGCAGAAACGCCAGAAAGAACGCCAGCACCGCCGAAACAAAGCGCTTCAATAAGAGTTTAACATTATTCATCAGTCAAAATCCTTCCTTCGGTGTGTTGGCTCTATGATACATCGAAATGCACAGGTTGTCAATGTGCCGAAAAAGAAATTGTGTGGGGCAGGGGGGAGCTGTTGTCAATGCGCACAAAAAAAGAAAGCCCGCGCGCGCCTTCTTTGGCTGTTTTCGCCCCAACAAAGAAACAACAAACTTTATTCACAAAAGGTTCATCTGAAAATATTCCGTAATTTCTAAATTAGAAAAATAAACGCGAAGAATTGTATTATGATTGGGTATACTATGACTTGAAACGGAAAATGAGAATCCGGAAGTATAAATCACTTGGAAGGTGTTACCATTATGATGGGATACGGACGTTACACCAGAGGCGGTCCGCCCGCAACCGAGAAGTTTGACATGACCAAGCCCGCAACGGCGCAGGACAAGTTTGTCCAGCCGTTGATCTACGGCTTTTCCACGGTGCGCCGCCTGATCCATAACGGTAAGATTACCAGAATCGGCATGGAAGGCGTCAAGCCGCCGTATATCCTGCTTTGCAACCATAACGCATTTTATGATTTCTATGTGATGATGTCGGCGATTTATCCCGACCGGGGCGTGTTCCCCGCTGCGGTGGACGACTACATCGGCCGCGAATTTTTCCTGCGCCGGTTCGGCGGCGTGCCCAAGCGCAAATACACGTCGGACGTCGGTTTGCTGCGTACCTGCCGCAAGGCGCTCAAGGACGGCCTGGTGTTCGGCATCTATGCCGAAGCGCGCTACTCGCTGTGCGGCGTCACGGAAGTGATTCCCGATGCGATCGGTCAGCTTTGCAAGCACATGAAAGTGCCCGTGGTCACCTTCGTTTGCCGCGGTCATCATATCTATGACCCGTTTTGGGGCGACCACTCCATTGCACGCAAGCTGCAGGTGCGCCCCGTGGAAGCGGAAATGACGCTGGCCTTTTCGTCCGAACAGCTGGCGGAGGCTTCGGTGGACGAAATCAACGATAAAATCCGCACCCTGCTGCAGAATGACGACTGGCGCTGGCAAAGCGAGCGGCACATCCGCGTCAGCTATCCCAAGCGCGCCGAGGGGCTCAACAAGGTGCTCTACCAATGCCCGCACTGCATGACGGAATACAAGATGCGCGCGAAGGGCGACAAGATCTACTGCGAAAACTGCGGCAAGAGCTGGACCCTGACCGAATACGGTGAGCTGCAGGCCAACAGCGGCGAAACCGAGTTCCGCTTTCCGACCGACTGGTATCTTTGGGAGCGCGAACAGGTCAAAAAAGAAGTCCAAAGCGGCGTCTACCGCTTTGAAAGCCCGGTGGATGTCAACGATTTGCCGAACGCCAAGGGCTTTGTCCATATGGGACACGGTTCGCTGATTCACGACATGGACGGCTTCCACCTTAAGGGCGTGCGCGATTACGACGGCAAGCCGTTTTCGATGGAGATTCCCGCTGCCGGCCAGTATGCCGCGCATGTGGAGTACCATTACCGCTTCGGCAAAAAGCGCGATTGTCTGGATCTGAACACGCTGGACGACACCTGGTATGTGTTTCCCGAATGCAGCGACTTTTCGGTGACGAAGATTTCGCTTGCCGTGGAGGAGATTTATAACGAGATCTGGCGCAAACGCCGCGCCGCAAAAGAAAAATCAGAGGGGTAAAAGCATGGATATTCAAAAAAAGCTGCTGGAAATCTTAAGTGACTATACCGACGGCCGCATCACAACGGCGAAGGCAGACGATGTGCTGACCTCCGATTTCGGCCTGAATTCGTTTGAGCTGTTCGATCTGGTCTGTATTGTGGAAGAGACGTTCGACATCTCGATTCCCGACCGAATGCTGCCGCAGCTGCTCACCGTGGGCGACTTTGTGCATTATCTCGATCAGGAAGTGAACGGCAGATAAGCCGATCTAAAAAACAAAACACAGGGGTTGCATTGCAGCAGCCCCTGTATTCTTTTTCGGTTGGATCATTCGTTCAGATAGCGGATCGCAGCCGTGGCTGCCACAGCGCCGTCCGCGGCGGCGGTGATCAGCTGGCGCACCTCCTTGGTGCGGTTGTCGCCGGCCACGAAGACGCCGGGTTCCCTGGTCAGGCAGTCTTCGCCCGCCACGGCGTAGCCGCCCGCGTCGAGATCGATCAGCCCGGCAAAGTTCTGATTTTCCGGCACCTGCCCCACGGCGACGAACAAACCCGCAACGTCAAGCGTCCGCGTTTCGCCGGTCAGCTTGTCGGTCACCTCCACGCCGTTCAGCCGTCCGTCGGAAAGCAGCTTTGTGACGTTGCTGTTGAGCACAAGCTCGACGTTTTCCCGCGCCTTCAGCTTGCTGACCAGCGCGGCGTCTGCGCGGAAGCTGTCGCGGCGGTGGATGAGATAGACCTTTTCGGCAAGGTCGGCAAGATAGAGCGCGTCCTCCACGGCGGTGTTGCCGCCGCCGGCGACCGCAACGACCTTTTTGCGGAAAAAATTGCCGTCGCAGGTGGCGCAGTACGACACGCCCTTGCCAATCAGCCTGTCCTCGTCCGCCACGCCGAGCTTTCGGTTCTCCGCCCCGGTGGCAAGGATGACGGTCTTCGCCTCATAGGTGTTCTTCGGTGTGACGACGGTCTTTACATCGCCGCCGCGGACGGCCGTGACCTTTTCAAACTTGATCTCTGCGCCGAGGTCTTTGGCCTGCTGAAAGAGCGTTTGGGCAAACTCGAAGCCCGAGATGCCCGGCGCCACGGGATAGTTGGCGATGTCGGGGGTGTTGATGATTTGGCCGCCGTAGCTTTTCGCCTCCAGTACGAGGGTACTTTTTTCCGCCCGGCAGGCATAGATCGCCGCGGTGAGTCCCGCCGGCCCCGCGCCGACGATCAGGATGTCATACATAAGAAAGCCCTCCTTTTTTCTATTGTCTGCATTCCAATCTTACCTTATGTGACGCGCCTTGTCAAGTCCCGGCCGCCAAATCTCCCCGCGGCGGGAAAGCTGTTTGCACCGGCGAAAACGCCGCCCGCGTATTTCAAAAAAAGATTGCAAAAAGGGGTTGACAAGCGGAATCTTTTTTGATAATATATACAGGCACTTGGGGGTGTAGCTCACTTGGGAG
>JAEEGL013307668.1_pt1 | contig 16977 bp, 12 predicted proteins | sample 9134231 | NCBI WGS metagenome assembly JAEEGL01 (sample SAMN16246548, study PRJNA631951) | gut metagenome | biome: gut microbiome; feature: rumen; material: fiber-attached | host: Bos | place: Iran: Karaj | collected 2018-10
CGAACCTCAGCTTCTACAACAACAGCGAATACAGCTTCCAGCGTCCCTACTCGGAAAGCACAGCCAGGCAGATAGACGAGGAAGTGAAGAAAATGATAGGCGAGCAGTACGAACGCGCCAAGCAGATACTGAGCGAGCACATGGAGGGTCACGCCCAACTGGCACAACTGCTGGCTGAACGCGAAGTCATCTTTGCCGACGACGTAGAACGCATCTTCGGCAAGCGTCCCTGGACAAGCCGTGCCGAAGAGCTGCTGGAAGCCCAGCAGCGCGCCGAGGCCGAGGCCATGGCAGAACGCCGCGCCAAGGAACTGGGATTGCAGACGAAGGACACTGAGCCCTCAGGAGAACCCGGAGAACCCAGAGAACCCGAAAACCCCGGCACACCCCCCGAGAATAACTAAAACCTAACAGGATATGAAGAACCTTATTATCCGCACCATTACAGGCGTCATCTTCGTGGCAGCCATCGTCGCGTCCTTCTTGCGACCAGAGGCGATGGTGCTGCTGTTCAGCATCGTCACAGGAATGACCATCTGGGAGCTTGCCGGACTCGTCAACGAACGACCCGGCGTCACCATCAACCGATTCATCTGCACCGTAGCCGGCGTCTATTTCTTCTACGCCATGACCTACTTCTGCAGCGACCTCTATGGCGGAGCAGCCAAGTCGGTGGTGTTCATCCCCTACCTGGTAACAGTGGTCTATCTGCTCGTCTCCGAGCTCTACGCCAAGCAGGAAGACCCCATCAACAACTGGGCATACACCATGCTCTCGCAGATGTACATCGCCCTACCCTTCTCGCTGCTCAACGTGCTGGCCTTCACGGCAACACCCAACGGACACATCAGCTTCAACACCCTGCTGCCACTATCCGTCTTCGTCTTCCTGTGGGTCAACGACACGGGAGCCTACTGCGTCGGCTCGCTGCTGGGACGTCACAAACTCTTCCCACGCATCTCGCCAGGCAAATCGTGGGAAGGCTGCATCGGAGGAGCCGTCTTCGTACTGGCAGCTGCCTACCTCATCGGCGAATACATCGACATGGGCATACTCAACACGCTGCAGTGGCTGGGACTGGGACTCGTCGTGGTGGTCTTCGGCACATGGGGCGACCTGGTTGAGAGTCTGTTCAAGCGCACCCTGGGCATCAAGGACAGTGGCAACATCCTGCCCGGACACGGAGGCATGCTGGACCGCTTCGACTCATCGCTGCTCGCCATACCGGCAGCAGTGGTCTACCTATACACGCTGTCACTCTTTTAACTTCAATCATATGAAAAAGCTATTAACTACAATCCTTTGCCTTTGCGTACTGAACGCAGTAGCCCAAGAGCCCGTCAAGCAGTACGGACAGTTGCAAGTGAAAGGCGCCCAGCTGTGCGACCAGCAAGGGCACCCAGTCATTCTCCGTGGTGTCAGCCTGGGATGGCACAACCTCTGGCCACGATTCTACAACAAGAAAATCGTGCAGACCCTGAAGCAGGACTGGCACGCCTCAGTGGTACGTGCCGCCATGGGCATCATGATAGAAGACAACTATCTGGAGAACCCGACCTTCGCCCTGCAGTGCATGACTCCCGTCATCGAGTCCGCCATCAAGCAGAACGTGTATGTCATCATCGACTGGCACTCGCACGTGCTGAAGACACAGGAGGCAAAAGCCTTCTTCGGACAGATGGCACAGAAGTACGGCAAGTATCCGCACGTCATCTATGAAATCTTCAACGAACCCGTGGAAGACAGCTGGGCAGACCTGAAGAAATATGCCTCCGAGGTCATCGGCGAAATACGCAAGTACGACCCCGACAACGTAGTGCTGGTAGGCTGTCCACACTGGGACCAGGACATCCACCTGGTAGCCGAAAGCCCCCTGCAGGGCTTCGACAACATCATGTACACCGTCCACTTCTATGCTGCCACCCACGGCGACTATCTGCGCCAGCGCACGGAAGAGGCCGTCAAAAAGGGCATCCCCGTATTCATCTCTGAAAGCGGAGCCACAGAGGCCTCCGGCGACGGCAAGATAGACCCCGAGAGCGAGGAACAGTGGATACAGATGTGTGAGCGCCTGGGCATCAGCTGGGTATGCTGGAGCATCAGCGACAAGAACGAGAGCTGCTCGATGCTGCTTCCTCGTGCAACTGCTACAGGTCCTTGGACAGACGATGTCATCAAGGAATACGGGAAACTAGTGAAACGACTCTTATTAAAGTACAACAAATGACTGAACGCGACAAACTTATCACCGCCAATATGGGCTATGTGGTAACCCTGGCCCGGCAGTACAAAAGCGACATCCTAAGCATTGACGACCTGGTCAGCGAGGGCAGCATCGGACTGATGAAGGCCGCTGACAAGTACGACCCCTCACGCGGGAAACCATTCGTCACCTTTGCAGCACCTTACATCCGCCACAGCATTGAAACCGCCATCAGCCGGCTGAAGACCAATACCGACGTACGTTCTACGGACGAGTCACTACCCGTGGGCAGTCGCAACAACTACACGCTGCTCAACGTGCTGGAAGACAAAGACGCCCACAAGGCAGACCTGGTGGCTGAGGAGAACACGCTGACCGACGACCTGCTGCGCGTGATGAACGTACTCAGCGAGCGCGAGCAACGGGTGCTGAACCTCTACTACGGCAACGGATACGAACGTCAGACCATGGCTGAGATTGGCGAGGTCATGGAACTGAAGCGCGAGCGCGTTCGACAGATACGCGACCAAGCCCTGCGCAAGCTGCACAAGGCTGCACGCACCATTGCCGTCGTGCTATGCCTGCTGATGTGCTCACTGCCCATCGACGCCAAACTGGTCAAAGTACTGGCTATCGGCAACAGCTTCTCGGAAGACGCCGTAGAACAGAACCTCTACGAACTGGCTGCAGCACAAGGCGACTCGTTGGTCATCGGCAATGCCTACATCCCAGCCTGCACCATCGATATGCATCTGGACAACCTGAAGAATTCGAGGAAGAAATATGCCTATCGCAAGGTGGTAGGCGGCGAAAAGAAAGAAGAAAAGAACGTCACGCTGCAACGCATCATCCTGGACGAGCCGTGGGACATCATCACCCTTCAGCAGGCCAGTCTGGTCTCAGGACTTGCAGACACCTACAAGAACCTGCCAGCACTGAAGCGCCAGGTCAAGCTGCTGGCTACCAATCAGAAAGTGGACATCTGGTGGCACATGACCTGGGCCTACGCCAAAAGCTTCAAGAGTGCCAACTTCGAAGTCTACGGCAACGACCAGCTGCGCATGTTCAACAGCATTGTAGACTGCCTGCGCAAGGAGGTTCCCAAGGCCAGCATCACCACCATCATACCCTCAGGAACAGCCATCCGTCTGATGCGTTACCACAAGGGCGACACACTGAATCGCGACGGCCAGCACCTGTCGATGACCCTCGGGCGCTATACTGTAGCGTGCGTCTGGTGCGAAATGCTGACAGGGCGCAACATAGACAGCAACACCTATCGTCCCCAAACCATCAACGCTGAAGACGCCCACTTGTGCCGCATGATAGCCCACGAGGCTATCTTCATGCAGAAGCTACGCCAGTACGACATCATCTTCTGACGGCAGACACGGGAAGAAAAAGAACAAAGGAGGCACAGGCCTCCTTTTTTTATTCTTTTCCGCTTTGCCAACCCCTTAGAAGGTCCACTTGGCGGCTATCGTAGGAATGGCATAGAACTTGTGGTTGTTGCCATCGTCGTTGAACACGAAGTTGTTGCTGATTTCCACCTCGGTACCCACACTGACGTTGATGCCCTCCATGCCTTTCAGGGCATTGAAGTTGAACCAGAACTGAGGCTCAGACAACAGAATCAGCTTGCCGCAGACATCCTTGTCGTACCATACATCCAAGAAGCCAGAGAAGGTGCAGAGTCCTTTCGCAAAGGTGTCGCCCCACACAGCCGTCGCCTGGAATCCGTTGAAAGCCCCACGACCATAGCCCTTGAAGTAGTACTTGTACATAGCCTGCAGCGAGAAGGTCTTGGAGAAATCCTTCGAAGCCCAGTTCCACGCTCCACCAGCCAGGAAGGCATGCTGGAAGCGATTGCCAATACCCGTACGCTCGATGGTTGTCGCACCACCGTCGTACTCCACATGAACGGCCCACTGCTTATTGGCTGTCACATTAAACTCACGCGCAATCTCCCAGTAGGCACCAGCAGCACCGTCGCTGAAATAGTCGATATCAGTAAACAAGTAAGTGGAGCCCCACTTGTCGGGCTTGAACATCTCAACAGTGGTGGTCACATTGGGACGAGTCCTCAAATCACTGTAGAACGAATGTCCCAGGTCATAGTGCAACTGAATGTTCTGTGCACTGGCCGTCATAGCTATTGCCATGCAAACCAACGAAAAGAAAATCTTTTTCATGTCATATTGGAATTTAATGATAACTAATGTTTCAATTTTTCTATCATGATATCAGCAGCACGCTCTGGTGCATGACTATCGCCTAAACGGCGAAACACTTCATCGTAATCAGCCAGCATCTGCTCGCGCTTGTGGCCTCCCGGCAACAGGGCCTCCAGCTCACGACGGATGTTGTCTACGCTGAACGTCTCTGCCACCAGCTCGGGCACGACTTCCCTGTCTGCAATCAGATTGACCAGCGACACCCAACGGACCTTGATAAAGTGACGCTTCAGGAAGCCGATAAGCTGTGGCAGCGGTGTCTCATAGCACACCACTTGAGGCACACGGAACATGCAAGTCTCCAAGGTGGCCGTTCCACTGGTAACGAGTGCTGCCGTAGCAGACGCCAACAACACATAGGTCTGGTTGACCACCAAACGAACCTTTGTTCCCTCTATGAACTGTTCATAGTAAGCCGGCTCTATGGAGGGTGCCCCAGCCAGCACAATGTCGTATTGCCCGGAAAGATGTTCCGTTGCAGCAATCATCGCCGGAAGGTTGTCCTTGATTTCCTGCTTTCGCGAGCCTGCCAACAGGGCAATGACGGGGGTAGAAGGAACGGAATGACCACACGAACTACTTTCATGTTCCCGTAAAAACTCCCTGACTTCCTGGGCAGTGGGGTTACCCACATAGTGGATGGGATAGTGATGCTTGCCCTCAAAGAAATCCACCTCGAAGGGCAATATGGAGAACAGCTCGTCGACGTCGCGCTTGATGTTCTTGATGCGATACTCTTTCCAAGCCCATATCTTGGGGGAAATATAGTAGTAGACAGGACATATCCCTTTGGATTTCACATACTTGGCAATATCAAGATTGAAGCCTGGATAGTCTACCAGTATCACAACGTCAGGCTGCCAGGAAAGAATGTCCTGCTTGCAGTACTTCATGTTGTTCAGTATCGTGCGCAGGTGCAACAGCACAGGCACGAAACCCATGTAAGCCAGTTCCCGATAGTGTTTGACGCGCGTACCACCCACTTCCGACATCAGGTCACCACCGAAGAAGCGGAACTGAGCCTCTGCATCGCGCTCTTTCAACATACGCATCAAGTGCGAGGCGTGCAAGTCACCAGAGGCTTCTCCAACTATCAAATAATACTTCATCCGCTTGACCCTTTCCCCTTTTTAGCTTCCAAATATATTACTGGTTCCAGTCCTTCATGCATTGCAGAGCCTCATAGGCCGTGACGTCAAAAGTAGTAGGTGTGATGGCTACAAAGCCATGATCCAACGCCCAGCGGTCTGTGTCCTGAGCCTCGGGCTCGTCATTGTGATAATGACCTACCATCCACCAGTAGTCATAGCCTCGCGGATGATGGCACTGGGTGACTTCGTTCTGCCACGAGCCTCGCGACATACGACACATGCGTACACCCTGATAGGCACTGCCGTCCTTAACCCAGCGAGCTTCCGTCTTGGGGAAGTTCACATTCAGACAGACTCCGACAGGCAGCCCCCCAGCCAACACACGCTGGGTCATCTGCCTGACATAAGGTTCCAGAGGAGTGAAATCAGCCTGTTCGTCGTGGTCGCACAACGAATAGGCTAAGCTGGGAATATATTTCATGCAGCCTTCCATCGTCACGCCCATCGTACCCGAATAGTGGGTATTGACAGAGGCATTATCACCGTGATTGATACCGCCAATGACCAAGTCAGGCTTTCGTGCACATAGGTTGGCCAATGCCATCTTCACACAGTCTACAGGGGTTCCGTTGCACGACCAGACCTCAAGTCCCGGCTCCTTACGTCTCAGTGTCAGTGTAAGGGGAATGGTCGCCGAGAATGCACACGACATACCGCTTCGGGCTCCATCAGGAGCACACACCAGCACGTCGCCATAGTCGCTAACCATCCTGACTAGCTCGTTGATGCCCTTGGCTTGATAGCCGTCGTCATTGGAAATTAATATCAGTGGTCTCATCCTTTTCTACAATTGTGGTGCAAAAGTACAAAAAGAAAACGGACTAGCCAAATTGTATGCTTACTTTTTGTGGGAAGGTCTCCGAAACATCTCCGAAAGGTCTCCGAAAGAACTCCGAAAGGTTTCGGAAAGAACTCGGAGTATTCTTTCTAATGATAGAGGAAATTTAGGGAATTGTTATAGACTTCTTGTAGATTATTCCGTCATTTTTCCATCTTTTTCCGACCAATATCGAAGATTCTTCCTCAAAAGTTTGGTGGTTTCAAGAATTTTAACGTACCTTTGCAGCCCGTGAAACGACTGGTAGGCTTCTTTTTTGGGATGCTGTTGGTGCTGATGGGATGTACCACGGCTGGCGAGCGGGCTCGGATGCGGGCCGGCCTTGACAGCATCAACACACGCAACCGCAACGACCAGCCTTTTACCGCCCAAGACGTAGAACCCTACGTCCGTTTCTTCGACGACTACGGCACGCCCAACGACCAGTTGCTGGCCCACTACCTGCTGGGCCGCGCCTACCACGAGCACGGCGAGGCCCCCATGGCTCTGCAGTGCTACCATGACGCCCTCGACCGTGCCGATACCACCGCCCAAGACTGCGACTACGCCCAGTTGGCAAGAGTGTATGGGCAGATGGCACTGGTCTTTTACCAGCAAGGCCTTTTCCGGCAACAGTTAGAACTCGAAAAGCAATCAGTGAAATATGCATGGTTAGCTAAGGATACACTTGCTGCACTCATGAGCTATGAGCAAGAGAGCTTTGCCTATAGCAGTTTAGGTATGCCGGATTCTGCGATATTTGTTATTGAAGACGTCGCCTCCAAGTATAGACAATACGGCTATCCTTCCGATGCCGCTATTGCCTTAGGAACCATCATACGAGTATTAATAAATAAAGGAGAATTTCAGAAGGCCAAGCAGTACATGGACATCTATGAGTCCAAGTCAGGTCTCTTTGATGCCCATGGCAACATTGCCCAAGGGCGTGAAATCTACTATAATACCAAAGGGTGCTATTATTTAGAGACAGGCAGATTGGACTCTGCAGAATATTATTTCCGTAAAGAACTGTATGATGGAAAAGACTTCAATAACCAAAATGCAGCAGCATTGGATTTAGCAGAGTTCTTCCTCAAGCAGGATCAAAAGGACTCAGCAGCTAAATATGCCCTATACGCCTATGCCATGAGTGATTCTTTACATGCTCATAGAAATACTCAAGATGTTGAACGGATTCAGTCAATGTACAACTACTCTCGCCAGCAAGTAATTGCCCAACAAGAAACGAAGAAAACAACTAAAGCGAACATACGACTCTTAATCACCCTTATCATCCTTTTAGTCTTATTTCTTATCGCGTCATGGCTTTATATTGCGCGAAAGCAAGTGGCTGAGAGTCTCAGGAGAACATTATCCGAGTTGGCTACTGTCAGAGAAGAATTGTCTGAACTCCAACAGAACAATTCCGACAACGAACAAGCAATTATGGAGAAAGAACAGAGAATCAGGCAACTGGAACTTAAGCTGGGAAAATATGGCAAAATAGTCTATTTTGGTGTTGCGAAAGTAGAAAACGACTTGCAACTATCGCCCAGTTATCAAAAGATAAAAGGTTTGGCCTATAGGGGACTTCTGCTGCATGAAGCAGAATGGGATATTGTACATCAACTGATAAACGAATATTTCCCAGGCTACCATGAGTTCCTAAATGCCAAATTAAAGATGAATACTACAGAATATCAGGTTTGTCAGTTGCTTCGTTTGCATTTTAAGGCTGGAGAGATTGCAAATATGCTCAGTGTCAGTCCTCCTTATATTTCTAAGATTTGTACGACAGTTCTTGCCATTCTTTTCAATAAAAAGGGTAGTTCGAGAGAGTTAGCGAAAGAATTAGTCAAAATAAATTAGGCTCTTTTTACTTGATTTTTGCTTAATTTATATTGGTAATTTTCTGATTTCCAAGCCTTTCAAGTTGGTTAACTTTTGGTTAATTCTCTTTCTCGTTTATTATGTCTTCTTATCTTTTTTTCTCATAATTTTGCAGGTGAATTTGAACTTAACATCTTTGAATTATGAGAAGAACTTTATTGATTATTTGGAGTGCTATCTTAATGAGCACAAGTGCTTATGCATGGAATCAGATTCCATTTACAGTAGGTTATGAAAAAGACGACATGCCAATTGGGCATGGTCATGCTAAGTCCCCCATGCGTCCGCCTGTGGTCTATATTGAAGACTACACTTTGTCTTTTGTGGCCGACCATCCTGATTACATCCTCAATATAAAGGATGAAGATGGTGAGGTGGTTTACTCTACTACCGTATTCTCTGCTATGACACAAGTCACACTCCCCTCAACCCTCTCCGGCGACTATGAGATAGAACTCCTGATGGGTAACTGGAAGTTCACGGGGTGGATTATAATATAAAGAATTTGTATGAAGAAAATTTGTTCTATACTCACACTTCTTGTAATATTTCTATGCTGTGCCCCATTACGTATATGGGCACAGAATGATGAAAATAGTGCAAAAAAGCAGAATGATTCAATATTGATACGCTCAACTGGGAACACTGTATTAACTCCTTATATCCCTAAAACACAGCAAGCAGAAGCTTTCCAGCGAGTAGGAGATTTTTCTGTAAACAACGCCTCAGGAATACCTGATATTAATCTTGCCCTATTTGACATTAACCATTATGGTTATAATGTACCTTTGACATTACGTTATATAGCAATGCCACTTAAACCAGGCTACAACTATGATGTTACTGGATTAGGTTGGACTTTGACTATTGGATCCTGTATATCCAGAACTATCTATTCTGTTCCAGATGAGAATTTTGATTTCAACCTTAGCACCAATGAAGTATATGATTCTTATCAGAATATGCAAAATGGTATAGATGAAGTCCTAAAAAACTACAATTTTCAATATGATAAATTTTCTGCGAAATTGCCCGATGGCAATTCCTTTTCGTTTTGTATCTGTAATGATGAATATAACGGCTTGAGATATGTAGTTTCAGATCCGAAATACAAGAATATCCAATGTAACTTTTCTACAGGTAATATTTCAAGCTTTATCCTCTATGATGTTAACGGGGTAAAATACACTTTTGATATAGCAGAATATACATTAGACCAGTCAAACCGTCCGGAAAAGACTGCGTGGTATCTCAGTAGGATAGATATGCCAAATACAACTATTCCTATAATTTTCACGTACAATTCCAGTATCATCCAAGAGCATAACGACGGATTTGAGGAACCGATTTTAGCCGTAGGGGAATACTATTCTTCATCCTATCAGCCATATACCCCCAACAAAGCATATGTATCTCTTTCATATATAGCTTCTACTTGCAAATTTAGGGCAAAATTGTTGACAGGAATAAACTTTGGGCATTCGTCTTATACTTTCAATTATGCGAACACTTCTAGTATCTCCGACTACAACAATCTTAGGAGTATAGTTGTTAAAGACGGAGTAGAAGAAAAAAGGGTTTTCAATTTTTCGTATAGCAAATCCTATGTTGTAGGTAAATATGTTGCTCATCTCACAAAATTAACAGTTAAAGGCAGTACCAATAGTACCGATTCCCTTGTATATAATTTCAACTACACTGGTATTGGTGCTTTTTTGGGAACAGATCATTGGGGTAACTGGTCAAACAACCTATATGCTTATAATATAGCTAATATGAATTTCTATGTATCTTTTGATACCTCATACAATTCAGAATTTAATTCATCCCCTCTTGTTTCTGTACTTACGAAAGACCCGTCAGACCATTGCCCTTATAGCAAATTGAAGATTCAAGGAGTCTCGACTAATAGCGAGCCTCGACAAGCAGCATCTCCATATAGTCATGGCGTTCTCAGCTCAATAACTTATCCAACAGGTGGACGAACAAATTTCGACTTTGAAAACCATCGCTTTGTTACAGCTACGGCTGCAAACGGAGACTACATCGCCACCAAGCGTCTAAGGCGTATTATAGAAGGTGGAGGGTTTAGAATTCGATCCATAGTAAACTACAATTCGGACGGTAAAATCGTTGACATCAAGCAATACCGCTATGGTCCGACGTATTACGAGGCAAATCTTCAGGACCTAAATCTGCCTACTCTTCAAGGTAACAATACAAATCAGCATATAGGGTTCGGAGAACCTGTTGTTGACCCGAATATTCTGACTTATACCCGATTTGGCAAACACGGGAATATCCCTACCAGCATACAGAATATGATTCTTGGATTAGGTCCTGGCGGTCAACAGTCTGGATATTCAAATCAGTTTTACTCATTTCCATATACTGCAGGAGAGTGGAAATGGGAATGCAGATTTAGCCCTGTGTTCTTCCGTGCACTGCTTCATGGAAGAAACGCTGTTGTCTATCCGGAAATCACCGAATATCATGGCGACATAGGCTATATGGACAATACTCCGGAAAAGACTACTGGCAAGACAGTATATAAGTACGACATCTATGATTCAATGGGTGATTCCACTTATTATGTCCGTCTGGACTACTTTGGAAATGTATTATTGCCTAACGAGAATGTTTGGGCAAAAGATTATCTTACAGAGAAATGCACTTATTCTACTGACCTTGATAATACAAATACTCAGAAAATGGTTCAAAGAGACACCTATGTTTATGAAAATTGGGGACAAGGATACTCTGATTATGTGTTCACGGAACAATATCTTAAAGGATATTATCCCAGTATAGTATGGGGGTATGACTTATTCCAAAGCAGATACTCATATATATCAAGTTACGTTCAGACAGCTCACACAACATATAGTTACAAGGATAATGGTACGTTTACCACCAATGAGTCTCTTTCACATAACGAATACGGTCTTGTGACAACAAGGTCTTTGACAGGCCCTCAAAACATTACAACCACCTATACTTACCCACTGTCAACAGATGCATCTCCTATCTCGCAGCAATTGGTAAACCGCCATATGATGTCAACAATACTGGAGTCTCGAACTGTCACTCATAGCTCTGGTACATTTGATGTTATAGGCTACAAAAAAGACTATGACATATTTGACGGGAGAATCTATCCTTTCATACTCTACAAACTTTCTATATCCAATGGAATCGGGAGCAATTATGAAGAAGAACAGCAGGTGCTTTCTTATACATCCAATGGCTGTCCATGTGAAATCGTTGATCGTAGCGGTATTCACACGGTCTATATCTGGGGGCATAGTGATCGCTATCTCTTAGCAGAGATTAAGAACGCCACCTTATTACAGGTTCAGGCTGCTTCACAATCAGGAAGTAATATTAGAGACGCCTTGCCCAATTCTTTAGTAACGACTTGGACTCATTCTCCTATGGTGGGCATAACCTCACAGACCGATCCCTCAGGTGTCAGCACATATTACAATTACGACAGTTTGGGACGATTGTCAGAAGTTTACCGATATGCAGGTAATGTTGTTTCGCCTTCCAACAAGCAAATTCTGAAACGATATACCTATTATACAAAGACACATTAAGCATGAACAAGATACTTTTATATTTTACTATCGTCTTCAGCCTACCCATGCCTTTGCACGCGCAGTCGTCAGCCTATAGTTATGTCAGGTCTCGAACCATGACAAACGCTCACTCTTCTGAATGGAACGACCATATAGATTACGATAATGGGCTTGGACAAGTATATCAACAGGTAGATGTCGCAGTAACGCCAGGACATCAGGATCTTGTCACTCTTCAAGAGTATGATGCACACCGTCGGCCCAGCCATACTTGGCTGCCAGGATTAGGCAGTGCAGGCTACTGCCAAGACAGTCTTGCATTAAAAGAGTCTGCACGTACAATTCACAACGACTCCAATCCATTCTCAACCTTTATATATGAACCCACGCCACTCGGACGCGTCAAGAGGCAATATTATCCAGGTTGTGCATGGTATCAGAATCAGAAAGCACTATACTACACAGAGAAAGTCGATGCCAATAGTGACACTATGTATAAGGTCATGAATCTGACTATGGCAAGCAGTACTCTTTTATTTACCGGATACTTCAATAATTCTAAACTCATTAAGGTAACCACCGATGAAGACGGCACAATTCGCCAGGAATGTACAGACATGAGAGGGAATGTTATTGCTAAGCGTGAATTGAATGGTACGGAATGGTTGACCACCTATTATGTCTATGATGACAGTGGAAATTTGCGCTTTGTCCTGCCTCCGGCTGCTGCCAAATACTTTGAGGAGAGTCTTATATCGGCTCAAAGCATATCACCAACCCACGAGCAGATGTTAAAATATGCATACGAATACAGGTACGACGGTCGAGGGAATTGTATCTACAAGCGTCTGCCTGGCTGTGCCCCCGTTTACTATATTTACGACCATGCTGACCGATGTATTTTTTCGCAAACGGGAGTCCAGCGTGCTGTAGGCCAATGGAACTATACCATACCTGACATTTTCGGGCGCACGGTCTTAACAGGCATCTGTCACAATAGTCTTACCTATACAGCCATGCCTTTACATGATGTTGTCGTTACAGCAACTGTAACCAACGCAACAAACAACCGTTACGGCTATACACTCAGCAACGTCACTTTAATCAGCGATACAATTAATTCGGTCAGTTTCTATGACAACTATAGTTTCATTGGTCGCAACGGCATACCCACTTCTCTCAACTATACGGCTCCACCATCAGACCAATACGGCAATTGTGGTATTACTACCCCTCGAGGAATCCCAACGGGAACAGTTGTGGCTCGGCTCAGCAGCAGTGGGGTCGTAGGATATGACTATACGGCAATGTACTATGATGACCGTGGCCGGGTCATTCAGACCCACTCTACAAACCATCTGAATGGTGTAGATGTTGAATATATCGGATATGATTTTACGGACAATGTCCTAAGCCGTAGACATGATCACAATGCATTAGGAGTATCGCATACTCAGGTCTACACCTTCGTTTACGATCATGCAGGTCGTTTGCTGACAAAAAAACACAAACTCGACAATAACAGTACAGTAACACTGGTATCAAACATCTACAATGACCTTGGGCAGCTCATTAACACCACTCAAAATGGCTCATTGACAACAAACTATACCTATAACGTACGGTCATGGCTCAAGACCATTACGGCAGGCAACCTTTTCACCGAGTCTCTCTACTACGATGAGAGCCATAATGGTAGCATTCCATGTTTTTCAGGCAATATTTCAGCCCTGGATTGGAAGGCTCCCGATAACGTGCAGCGAGGCTACAAGTTCTATTATGACAAACTGTCACGGCTCACACACGCCATTTATCTGGAGAGTGATGTCTTCAATGGTCATTTCAACTCGGAATATTCCTACGACTACATGGGCAATATGCTTACCCTGAAACGCTATGGCTTGCAGGACAATAGTAGCTATGGCTTGGTTGACAACCTGAGCTTTACCTATAATGGCAATCAGCTCATCAAGGCCGACGACACGGTTAGCGGACCATATTATGCCGGGGCATTCCATTTTCGAGACGGGGCTAATGCAACTGTGGAGTACGAATATGACGAAAATGGCAATATGACCAAAGATTTGAATAAAAACATTTCGTCAATTCAATATAATTCATTAAATTTGCCATCGAATATCAACTATCAGAGCGGCAATATGGCAAGTTATGTATATAGTGCAGTTGGGAAGAAACTATCCGTCCAGTATCAGACAGGAGCAACTAACACCAATAGTCAGTACTGCGACAACATGATATATGAGAATGGGCAACTCCGTCAAATCCAATTAGACCAAGGCTACATCACATTCAGTGGTACATCGCCACAATACCATTTCTACCTGAAGGACCATCTGGGCAACAACCGTATGGTGGTCAATGCCTCAGGGACGGTGGAGCAAGTCAACCACTACTATGCTTTCGGCGGCCTGATGGGCGAGAGCACGGGTGGCGATGTTCAGGACTTTAAGTACAACGGCAAGGAGCTGGACCGCCTGCATGGTCTTGATTGGTTTGACTACGGGGCCCGACACTATGACGGAGTTATAGGCTCATGGCCGACTATGGACCCGCTGGCCGAGAAATACTACGATATAAGTCCTTATGTATATTGTTTGGATAATCCAATTAAACTGATTGATATAAAAGGTGAGAGACCTGGAGATTTTTTTAGGAGTAAAGATGAGGCTGCAATGGATTTTGGGTCATTTTATAATGATAATTCTATACGTGAAAATAGAGAATATGGTTCTTCAATATTTAAGATAAGTAATTCCAAAGGCGAAATTGGTTATACATATACTATTGCAAATGTTGGGGGAAAAGATGGGGTAAAAGTAAGTGATGCACCTTTTGGCTTTGAAAGGGTTGCTACTATTCACACTCATGCTGCCTACGATGAAAATAGTTATAATAATGAATTCTCTGGTTTAAGGGATAATAATAAGAAGCTTTTACCATCTTCAGAAAGAGTGCTGCAAACGCAAAATGATATAGGAAATGCAAATGCTAGAAAAATTGACAGTTATTTAGTTACTCCTAATGGATCGTTGCAAAAATATGATCCAAAGAAAAATAAAATATCTAATATTTCAAATAAAATGCCAAGTGATTTTAGAGACCCAGATCGATTAAATGATGTTGATACTACAGAAAAAGATTCAAATACAATGGCGGATTTATTAAAAATGATACAGAATATATTTTTTTACAAAGAGTAAATATGAATAAAGGCATAATTAAATATTTTATAGGTGTTGTTATTGGAATCCTTGTTGGTTTTTGGTTGCATGTTAACGTTTCTCAAAAAGAAGACTCTGTTGAAAAATATATATACAAAGGAAATGTTTACACAAAAAACGACTTGTCGTTTGAAAGAGATATTATTTATGCAGATCATGTTGATCCCTATGGTGTATATGACAAAAAAGATGGAGTTGTTCCAAATCCGCAGATTGCTGCGGATTTGGCAGAAATCATTTTATTCCCGATATATGGGAAAAGAGAGATTGTAAAGCAACGTCCCTATTGTGTTGAGTTACTAAATAACAGGATTTGGGTAATATCTGGAAGTTTATCTCCAAAAAGCGAAGGTGGTTGTTTCACCATTTTTGTTGAAAAACAAAATGGGAAAATATTGTTAATTAGCCATGGTAAATAACGAGTAGATCAGGGGACTTGCTATGGCAAGCGACTTTGTCGATTACTCTGATTTATGGGAAGAATGTAGGAGGGAATCCATATCAATTACTCATCAAAGAAATGTAAAACATGAAACAAATATCAATAACAATAGCCTTGGCATTGATATGCACAATCGCCAATGCCCAGAACATCTCCAGCTCGCACCAGGTGAGGGTCAACGATGAAGTGAAGAAGCAACAGGTGGAGTATGCCGCTGTCGACAGTACAGGGCAGAACATGGTCTGGGACCTGAGTGAGGTGGTGTTGCCTAAGTGGACGCTCACCGCCGACTATACCGCAGAGGACAGCCGCAAGGGTGTCGTCATTGGAACAGAGCGAGGCACACGAAACTACTATCGTTCAGAACCCGCTGCCTTGATGCTGACGGGATTTGAGAATAACTTGCTGAAGGTGGAGTACGATCAGCCGGAGCTTCTGCTGCGTATGCCATTGGTCTATGGTGACCGCCATGAAGGGCAGTTCCACGGCACGTCGGCCTATTGCGAGAAAGTGTTCTCACGTACCTTCGGCACTTATCGCGTAGTGGTGGACGGTACAGGCTCGATGCTGTTACCCTCGGGTGACACGCTGCGCCATGTGTCCCGTGTGCGCAGCACTAAGTTGATCTCTGCCCGTTTCTTTCCTGAGGTGCAGAGGGAGCGGATGTTGAAGACCGTCGTCGACAGCATCAAGTTCCCCGCCGACAGCATCCGTTTTGGAGTAGTTAACGACTCACTGGTCATCGAGACAAACACCTACCGCTGGTATGCAGCAGGCTACCGCTATCCGGTATTGGAAGTCATAGCAACGGGCTACAAGGGCGAGAAGCCATGGACAACGGAAGCCTTCTACTGTAGTCCCGAGGTGCAGCAGCAGATTGATGACTCGGAAAACGAGCAGGCTCGCAGGCTGTTGGCAAACAAAGACGCAACTGGAGGGACAGACGACAGGACAAGTGCCGATGATGGTCAGAATAGTCTGGACAATATCTTGCACCATCTAACGGTCACTGTCAGCGGCTCTGTCGTCACCATCGGATATACCCTGCTGCAGGATGCTACCGTGACGGCCTTGGTCAGCGATGTCTCGGGTATCGTCTACCGCCAGCAGTCCCAGACGGGACAGACTGGCGAAAGCTACGAAATGTCAATACCGTGTGCAGGACTCCGTCGTGGCCAGTATGTGCTATATCTGAATGTCAACGGCCTGGTTCTGAGCCAAGCCGTCAGTCTTTAGTTATTCATGTAAAACTACCATCTATTTATCAAAAACAGCAATGAGTCCCTAAAATAATTGGCAAAAGATTTGGGCGTTTCAAAGAATTGGAGTAACTTTGCAACCAGAGCATTGACAGCTTTCTTGCCATTCTATTAAAATCGTTCAAAATTGCGCGGGAAAGAATGTCTGCCAGCTCACA
>JAEEGL015333186.1_pt1 | contig 16977 bp, 12 predicted proteins | sample 9134231 | NCBI WGS metagenome assembly JAEEGL01 (sample SAMN16246548, study PRJNA631951) | gut metagenome | biome: gut microbiome; feature: rumen; material: fiber-attached | host: Bos | place: Iran: Karaj | collected 2018-10
AGGGCCTCACGCTCCTGTGCGGCGCCCTTCAGCATCGCGCGCATGTCGAAGCCGGCGAGCACGATCGGCAGGATGCCGACCGGGGTGAGGACGCTGTAGCGACCGCCCACGTTGTCGGGCACGACGAAGGACTTGTAGCCTTCCTGCGTGGCGAGGGTCTTGAGAGCGCCCTTCTTCGCGTCCGTGATGGCGACGATGCGGCGGGCGGCCTCGGCCTTGCCGTAGGTCTTCTCGATGTATTCCTTGACGATGCGGAAGGCCACGGCGGGCTCGGTGGTGGTCCCGGACTTGGAGATGACCACGCAGGCGGTGTTGCGCATCCGCGCCAGGTCCATCAGCTCGGCCAGGTAGTCCTCGGAGAGGTTGTTGCCGGCGAAGACGACCTGCGGCACGCCGGCCTTGCGCACGAAGCCGTGCGAGAGGGCCTCGATGGCGCAGCGGGCGCCCAGGTAGCTGCCGCCGATGCCGATCACGACCACGAGGTCCACACCTGCAGCGGCCCAGTCGTCGCGGATGGCCTCGCAGTCTGCGATCAACGACTCGGGGATGTCCACCGGCAGGGTCTTCCAGCCGAGGAAATCATTGCCGGCGCCGGTCTCGGCGTCCAGCACGTCATAGGCCGCCAGGGCTTTCTCTACATACTTCTGATAATCTGCATCTTTGACGAAGGAGCTGCAACCTCCCAAATTGACTTTGACCATAGTGATATGATTGTTGATTGTTAAATTCCTATCTTACAAAGTTACGGTTTTTTTCAGAGAATGAAAAACGGCGAGGGGGTCATCCGCGGCAGCGGACACAGCCGCGGAGGCCGCTCCTCACCCTGCAGGCAATCCTGCAGGACTTCAGCGGAAGCCTGGTACGCCAGCTGCGGCGTATTGTTGTGCTCGGACAAGTGGCAGAGGAAGACATTGCGCAGGCCCGGGTGCAGGAAATCCCGAAGGGCCTCGGCGCACTCCGCATTGGAGAGGTGCCCGTTGCCGCCGCAGATGCGGTCCTGCAGAACCTTGGGATAGGGCCCGTTGCGCAGCATCTCCAGGTCGTAGTTGGACTCGATGACCACGGTGTCCGCCTGGCGGGCGAAACTCAGGGCCTGCGGCACCATCCGCCCGATGTCGGTCATAATCACGAACTTGTAGTCGTCCAGCAGTAGGGCGTACCCAAAAGTGCAGGAGGCATCGTGGGGCACGGCGAAATACCGGGCGCGGATGCGCCCCGGCACGAGCTCGTTCCAGCCCGGCTCCAGCGGCCGGCGGCACGGGCCGTAAAACTCACCGGTGATGAAATGCCGACCGAGGGCGGCAGACAGCTCCGGCGGCGTCCAGACCGGCTTGCGGAGGTGCTTGCAGTAGGAGCCCAGCGAGCGGATGTGGTCGTTGTGGTCGTGGGTGACCAGCAGCCCGGCGAAGTCGTCGAAGCAGAGGCCTTCGCGGGCGAGCTCTTTCTTGAGGCGGCGCGGGCTGAAGCCTGCGTCGATCAGCACGCCGGCCTCGCAATGGCCGGTCCCGTCGAAAATACCGAGGAAATAGCAGTTGCCGCAACTGCCCGAAGAGAAGGACTTGAACTTAATTGAGCTCATCTTCGGAGCAGTATTTGGAGATGACGCTGTAGGAATCCGCCACGCCAAGCTCCCCGGCGCGCGAGAGGTCGATACAGCCTTTCTCCTTGTCCTTGAGGTAGATCAGCACAAGTCCGCGGTTGTAATAGGCGTCCCCCATGTTGGGATAGAGCCGGATGGCCATGTCGTAATTCTCCAGCGCCTCGACGAAGCGGGAGGACAGGCACTCCAGGTTGCCCAGGTCGAAATAGAGGTACGGGATGTCGGGCAGGATCGTCAGCGCCTCCTTGATGTCGGCGATGGCCTCGGAATAATCATAGGAGCGCGCCACGCGGTCGCTCACGCGGGCGCGCGTCGTCCCGTCGGTGTCCATCGACAGCGTCTGCACGTTGCCCTCCAGCGAGGCGATGAAATCGATCATCTCCGCCTTCAGCACGCCCCGGTTCATCAGGTAGAAGGCCTTGTAGTAGCGGGCATAGCGGTCGCGGGACGCATCGTCCTCGGCCGCGCCCACGGCCCGGTCGAACCAGCTGAGCGCCGAATTGAACTGCTTGCGCTGCAGCTCCTGCAGGCCTTTGACGAAGTATTCCTCGGCATTGGCCGTGAAGAGGTAGTTGTCCGTGCCCGTGCTGGGCGAATTGCCCAGGGTGATAGGCGTCGGGGCGGATTCGATGAAGCGGTCCACCAGCGCATTCTCATACTGGCGGGACAGGGCGACGCTGCGGTTCTCGCGCTCGGGCGCGAGGCTGAACTTGTAGAGCGGACGCAGGCGGATGTCTATGTCGCGGTGCTGCAGGAGCTCATTGTCGAAGTCCTTCTTGGCGAAATCCGCGTCCAGGGCCAGCAGGGAGCTGTACTTGCGCGTCGTGTCGGCGAAGGAGGCCTCGCCACTGCGCGCACGGTACTCACGTACCTTCTGCTGGGCGAGCTGGTAGTCCGCCCGCGACTCGCGCGTACGCCCCAGCATATTCTCCACGTAGGAACGGTTGAGGTAGGCCTTGGCGAAGTCGGGATACAGCTCGATGGACTTGTTGTAGTCCTCCAGCGCATCCTGCCAACGGCCCATCTCCACGAAAATCGCCGCGCGGTTGTAGTGCGCCAGCACGTTGCCGGGATTGATGTTGATCACCCGGTCCATATCCTCGAGCGCCTGTTCGAAGGCGCCCACCTGTGCATAGATGAGACTGCGGTTGTAGAGGGTCAGGGCATTGCCGGGCTCGTGCTCCAGCACGGTGTCCAGGTCGGACATCGCATCGTTGTAGCGCCGCTGCTCGTAATGGAGCAGCGCGCGGTTGAAGAACGCCAGGGTATTCTCCCCATCCAGCTGGATGGCGTGGTCCAGGTCCGCGATGGCTTCGTCGTAGCGGTTCTGCGCGGCATAGACGCGCGCCCGCCGGATGAAGCCTTCGGGCTCCAGGCGGTCCAGGCGGATGGCGCGGTTGTAGTCCTCCAGCGCACGGGTCGTGTCGGCCAGGAACAGATAGCTCGCCCCCCGGTTCAGATAGGCGGCCGGATCGGAAGGCTCCTTCTTGATATACCGGTCGAAATCCGAGACGGCGTCTTCGAATTTCTGGGCCAGGAAGTTGGCGACGCCGCGCGAGAAATAGATGCCGGTCTGGCCGGGACGCAGCTCCAGCGCCCGTTCGAAATCCTTGAACGCGGCATCGTAGTCGCCGAAGCGGCTCTCGGTGATGGCGCGGTAGTGGAAGCCGTTGGTGAAGACCGGATTGAGGCGGACGGAGGTATTGAAGTCGGTCTGCGCACCGCGCAGGTCGCCCAGATTGTACTTGGCGATGCCGCGGAAGAAGAAACTCCAGTAGTCCGTGGAGTCCAGCCGGGCCAGCACGTTGAAGTTCTCGATGGCCTGCGCGTACTTCCCGTCGGAGAGCGCCTGACGCCCCCGCCACATGAAGACATCCTTGTCGTATTGGGCGAACGCGAAAGTTGCACCGAGAAGCAGCGATGCTATGGTCAGGAGAAACTTTTTCATTATTTTTGCAAAGATAAACAATAATCGGACCCGATTTGAAACGCCCACTCAAAATTCTGCTGCTCTGTCTGCTGGCCTCCCTGTCCCTGTACGGCCGCGACCGGCAGGCCGACCTCCGGGCGGAAGTGGCCTTCCTGTGCGATTCGCTGCAGGCCGGCCGCGGGTTCGGCACCGTCGGGGCCGGACGGACGGCCTCCTACCTGCTCTCCCAGCTGCGCAACGCCGGGCTGAACGCCTTCACGCAGAGTTTCATCCAAGACGGTCAGATCGGCCGCAACGTCATCGGCATCACCCCCGGATTCTATGCCCGCTACATCGTCGTGAGCGCCTACTATGACGGGCTGGGCGTGCTCGACGGAGCGTTCTATCCCGGTGCGGACGCCAACGCCTCGGGCGTCGCCGCCCTGCTGGCCCTGGCACGGGAGCTCACCCCCATCTGCAAGGGACTGACGGGCCTCATCTTCGTGGCCTTCGACGGCCACAATGCCGGCCTGTCCGGATCGCGCGCCTTCCTGGAGCGCTACCGCACCAATTACTCCCTGGCCCAGCTCGTCAACCTCGACATCCTCGGCTCCTCGCTGGCCCCGGTCCACCCGGCCAGCCCGGAATACCTGATCGCCCTCGGCGGCTCCGGAGAGCGTTTCTATCTGGACAATGCCAATACGGGGATCCGCCTCCACCTGGTGTATGACTATTACGGCAGCGACGGCTTCACCGAGCTGTTCTACCGGCGGATCAGCGACCAGCGCTGGTTCGTCGAAGCCGGCATCCCTTCGGTCATGTTCACCTCCGGCATCACGATGAACACCAACAAGCGCACCGACACCCCGGATACGCTCGACTACCCCCTGCTGGACAAGCGCATCCAGGTCATCTTCAACTGGCTGAAGCGGAAGCTTTGATTTCGGGGATTATTGTTATATTTGTGAGTCAATGAAAGCTTTCTGGCAGATCCTCAAGCGCTATGTCGCTCCCTATAAAGGCTATGTCGGCGGGTCGGTGGTCCTCAACATCCTGTCCGCCGTCTTCAACGTCTTCTCCTTCTCGCTGCTGATTCCGATCCTGCAGATCCTCTTCAATGTCGGGGAGGCGCACTACGAGTTCATCCCCTGGCACCGCGGGATGCCCTTCGGCGAGATCACCAACAACGCCTACTACTATGTCTCCCAGTTCGTGGAGCAGTACGGCCAGAGCCACGTCCTGCTGATGCTCTGCCTGATCTTCATCGGCATCGTGGCCATCAAGGTTTCTTGCTATTTCGGCGCCTCCGCCGTGATGGTGCCCATCCGCACCGGCGTGGTCCGCGACCTGCGCAGGGAGATCTACCGCAAGATCCTCTCCCTGCCCCTCGGTTTCTTCAGCCAGGAGCGCAAGGGAGACATCATCGCCCGCATCAGCGGCGACGTCCAGGAGGTGGAGACCTCCATCACCAGCACCCTGGAGATGCTGGTCAAGAACCCGATCCTGATCGTCATCTACCTCGCCGTGCTCTTCCGGATGTCCTGGCAGCTCACCCTGTTCGTCATCGTATTCGCCCCGCTGATGATCGGCATCATCAGCGCCACCGGGCGCCGCCTCAAGGCCGACTCCGTGGAGGCGCAGAAATACTGGAGCGACACGATGAGCCAGGTCGAGGAGACGCTCGGCGGGCTGCGCATCATCAAGGCCTTCCGCGCTGAGCACCGGATGGACGCGCGCTTCGGGCAGGTCACGGAGGACATGCGCCGAAAGAACAACCAGGTGGCGGTCCGCCAGGCGAGTGCGCACCCTGTCAGCGAGTTCCTCGGCTCGGCGATGATCGCCATCGTGCTCTGGTTCGGAGGGACCCTGATCCTCGGGGAGCACGCCGTCATCGACGCCCCCTCGTTCATGGCCTACATGGCCATCCTCTACAGCGTCATCCAGCCCATCAAGGACCTCTCCAGGGCCGCCTACGGCATCCCCAAGGGCCTTGCATCGATGGAGCGCATCGACGTGATCCTCAATGCGGAGAACCCGATCCGGGAGATCGCCGAACCCAAGCCGCTGGACGGCTTCCGCGAGTCCATCCGCTTCCACGGCGTGAGCTTCAGCTACGAAGACGGGCGCGAGGTGCTGCACGATGTCGACCTGGAGATCCCCAAAGGCAAGACGGTCGCCATCGTGGGGGCGAGCGGCGCCGGCAAGTCCACGCTCGTGGACCTCATCCCCCGCTTCTACGACCCCACGGCGGGCAGCATCACCATCGACGGCGTGGACATCCGCGACGTCCGCCTCTCAGACCTACGCGCCCTGATGGGCAACGTCAACCAGGATCCGATCCTGTTCAACGACACGCTCTTCAACAACATCGCCTTCGGCAAGCAGGATGCCACGCAGGAGGAGGTCGAGACCGCCGCACGCATCGCGGGCGCCCACGAATTCATCCTGGAGAAGGAGGAGGGCTACCAGACCGGCATCGGTGACCGGGGCGTCAAGCTGTCCGGAGGCCAGCGCCAGCGCATCAGCATCGCGCGCGCCATCCTCAAGAACCCGCCCATCCTCATCCTCGACGAGGCCACTGCCTCGCTGGACACGGAGTCCGAACGCAGCGTCCAGGAGGCGCTGGACAAGCTGATGAGCGGGCGCACCACCATCGCCATCGCCCACCGCCTGAGCACCATCCGCGGCGCCGACGAGATCATCGTGATGGACGGCGGGCGCATCGTCGAGCGCGGCCGGCACGACGAACTGATCGCCCGGGGCGGCTACTACCGCAAACTCCACGACATGCAGGCCCTCTGACACGATGAAGAAGAACCATACCCGCGCCATCCTCTTCCGCATTGCGATGATCCTCTACGTCATCGCCGTGGCCTGGCTGTGCTTCGCCAATTTCAGCAAGATCCCGGACGTGCCGCGTACCTTCCTCGGCATCCCCACGGACAAGGTCGTGCATTTCTGCATGTTCTTCCCCTTCCCGATCCTGGCCTTCCTTGCCTACGATCCGTACACCACGACACCTTGGCAGGCGCTGGCAGCCCTGGTCAGCATCTGCGCCATCGGCGGCATCTTCGCCGGCTGCACCGAACTCATCCAGGAGCAGCTCGCCTACCGGTCCAAGGACATCAACGACTTCGGAGCGGACTGCCTGGCCATCGGCCTTTCCGGTCTGCTGGTCTTCACCATCGACGTCCTCAAGATGCGCAAGAAAAAATGACGCGCCGACTCCCGCTGCTGCTGGGCCTGCTGCTGGCCCTCCCCCTCCCGGCCCAGACGGTCCCCCGCACCCGGGATTTCCGGACGCTCTGCGACACGCTCGCCGCCCGCTTGGAGCGGCGTACCAGCGTACATCACCGCCTGTCGGTGACGCGCATCACCCAGAGCGGCAACGCGCTCGACCTCACCTTCAACGCCGACCTGTCCTATTATCCCTGGCACAACGCCGACGTGCAGTGGTTCACCGGCGAACTCCAGAAAGAATGGAAATTCGAGGGCTTCACGCCCGGCAGGATCCGCACCAACAACTACCTGCTCGAGGACCTGGCCACGCCGGTGCTCGGCACCGACGGAAAACCTTCCCGCTTCGCCCACAGCATTGACGACCCGCGGCAGAGCCGTCCCCGTTTCATCCAGGAGGTGGGGGCGCGCAGCTTCCCCAAGGGGATGACCGACCGCTACATCGTCCTGTGGCAGAGCCACGGGCGCTACTACGACGAAGCCCAGGACATCTGGACCTGGCAGCGCGCCTGCCTGCACCGTACGGTGGAGGATATGTTCACGCAGACCTTCGTGCTCCCCTTCCTCATCCCGATGCTGGAGAACGCCGGCGCCTACGTGATGACCCCGCGCGAGCGCGACACGCAGCGGAGCGAGTACATCATCGACAACGACCCGTCCTTCGGCGGCCCGCGCAGCGGTGAGATGCGCCGCACAGGGCGCTACAGCGAGCACGGCGCCTGGAGCGACGCCGGCAGCGGCTTCGCGGACACCAAGCCCGCCTACACCTTCTCCGACCACCCCTTCCAGGCCGGTACTGCCCGGCAGGCCCGCTGCGCAGGGGTCGAGGCGGACGCCGACATCAGCTGGACCCCGGATATCGCCAAACGCGGCCGCTACGCCGTATACATATCTTACAAGACCCTGCCCACCAGCTCACGCGAAGCCCACTACACTGTCCGCCACCTCGGCGGCGAGACGGAATTCACCGTCAACCAGCGCCGCGGGGGCGGGACCTGGATCTATCTGGGCACCTTTGAGTTCGACGAAGGGACAGAGGGGCGTGTGATCCTGGACAACCGCGGTCCCGCGGGGGCGTTCGTGACCGCCGACGCCGTCAAGATCGGCGGCGGGATGGGCAAGCTCGAGCGCGGCGGACGCACCTCCGGGATGCCGGCCTCCGCCGAGGGCGCCCACTACTGGATGCAGTGGGCCGGAGCGGACAGCACACTCACCCGGGGCTGGGAGACCGACTACACCAACGACTACGCCTCCCGGGGCGCCTGGACCGTGATGATGCGCGAGCAGAAGGAGATTCCCGTGGACCTCGCCCTCGCCTTCCACACCGACGCCGGGGTGACGCCCAACGACAGCACCGTGGGCACGCTCGCCATCTACACGCTGCGCGCCGACGGCGAGCGGGAGTTCTCCGACGGGCGTGACCGCATCATCAGCAGGACCCTCTGCGACTTCGTCCAAAGCCAGGTCGTGCAGGACCTGCGCCTCGACTGGGACCCCAAGTGGACGCGGCGCGGACTGTGGGACCGCAGCTACAGCGAGCCCCGCACCGCGGGTGTCCCCGCGATGATCCTGGAGCTGCTCAGCCACCAGAATTTCGCCGACATGAAATACGGGCTCGACCCGGCTTTCCGCTTCACGGTCTGCCGAGCCGTCTACAAAGGCCTGCTCAAGACCCTGAGCGAGTTCTACGGCAGTCCTTACGTGGTGCAGCCCCTGCCGCCGCAAGCCTTCGCCGCACGGCTCGCCGGCGCAGACACGGTCCGGTTGAGCTGGCGGCCGGCGGAGGATCCCAAGGAGCCCACCGCCGTCAGCCGCGGTTACACGGTCTATACGCGCATCGACGACGGCGTTTTCGACAAGGGCGTCGAGACGACGGAACCCTCGCTCTCGCTGCCCATCGAGCACGGCCACGTCTACAGCTACAAGGTGGTCGCGTGGAACGACGGCGGGCGGAGCTTCCCCTCGGAGATCCTCTCCGTGGGCGTCCCGCGCGCCGCCCAGCGCTCCCCCGTGCTGATTGTCAACGACTTCGACCGCATCTCCGCTCCGGCTTGGGTCGAGAGCCCGGGCTTCGCCGGCTTCGAGAGCCGGCTGGACACGGGCGTCCCCTACCTCAGCGAGATCGGCTACATCGGCGAGAACTATGAGTTCCGCCGCTCCGCCCTGTATGTCGACAATGAGTATCCCGGATTCGGCGCCTCCTTCGACGACCAGGCCGGGCGGATCATCGCCGGCAACACCTTCGACTACCCCGCCGTCCACGGCCGGGCGATGCTCGCCGCAGGCTATCCCTTCTATTCGATGTCCCGCGAAGCCTTCTGCAGGATTGACGAGCCGGTCTACGCCGTGGACCTCATCTGCGGCAAGCAGGGCCGCACACCCACTGGCCGCGGGGCCAGACCGGACCGCTTCACGGTCTTCCCCGCCCCGCTGATCGAGGCCCTGCGCAAGGTCGTGAATACCGGGGGCAACCTGCTCGTGAGCGGGGCCGCCATCGCTTCGGACAACGAGGGCGACGCCGCCGCGACGGCCTTCGTACGGGATGTCCTCGGCGTGGAGCCTGCCACCTCCTTCGGCACCAACACCGGCCGCATCGCCGACATACCGTTCAGCCACGAACTCAACGAAGATGTCTATTGCGTGGAACGCCCCGACGGGCTGCGCGCCAGCGGCAAGGGCGCCAAGATCTGGCTCCGCTATCCCGGTTCGCTCTTCGCCGCCGCGGTCACCAACCAGGGAGACAACTACAGGACCGTCTCTCTCGGCGTACCGGTAGAGACGGTCCTGGAAGAGTCGGACCGCGTGTGGATCCTGCGGGAGGCCCTGGACTGGCTGTATAACGGCAAGAAGCCTGCCGTACGCCGCTAGCGCAACGGATTCTTCTCCGACTTATACCACTCGATGAAGTGACCGATCCCCTCGTGGAGGGTCACGGAAGGTTTGTAGCCCATATCCCGCTCCAGTTTGGTAGTGTCTGCATAGGTCTGGTAGACGTCGCCGGGCTGCATCGGGAGCATGATTTTCTCGGCCGGGCGGCCGAGGGCGCCCTCGATCTCGGAGATGAAGTCCATCAGCTTGACCGGGTTGCTGCAGCCGATGTTGTAGACTTCGTGCATCGCCGGGGCCTTGTCCAGCACGCGGACCACGCCCTCGATGATGTCGTCGATATAAGTAAAGTCGCGCATCATGTCGCCATTGTTGAAGACCTTGATGGGACGTCCCTCGCTGATGGCACTGGCGAAGAGCATCGGGGACATATCGGGCCGTCCCCAGGGGCCGTAGACCGTGAAGAAGCGCAGGCCCGTGGCCTTGATCCCATAGAGCTTGCAGTAGCAGCTGGCCATCAGCTCGTTGGACTTCTTGGTGGCGGCATAGAGGCTGACCGGGTTGTCCACCTTGTCCTCCTCGCTGAAGGGGGTCTTCTCGTTGCCGCCGTAGACGCTGCTGGAGCTGGCATAGACCAGGTGCTGCACCGGGAAGTGGCGGCAGCACTCCAGGATGTTGACGAAACCCACCAGGTTGCTGTCCACGTACGCCCAGGGATTCTCGATGGAGTAGCGCACGCCGGCCTGGGCGGCCAGGTTCACCACGGCGTCGAAGCTCTCAGCCTCAAAGAGCCCGGGCAGCGCCTTGCGGTCGGCGATGTCCATCTCGATGAACTTGAAGCGGGATTCGGGGGTGAGTTCCGCCAGGCGGGCGCGCTTCAGCGCCACGGGATAATAATCGTTGAGGTTGTCAATGCCAACGACTTCGTCCCCCCGGCCGAGCAGACGCTGCGACAGGTGGAAACCGATGAAGCCGGCGGCTCCGGTGACCAGTACTTTCATGTTTGTTTCGCAGAATTATTTTTTGTCGAACTCCTCGAAACGGGAGTTGTTGGAAATATACTCAGGAACGACTTCCTTCATCAGCCGGACCATATCGGGAATCTGGACCGCCCGGGCGAGCGTCTCGAGCTCCGATACGGCCTTGACTGCGTCGGCGTAATCATACTCGCGGACACGGGCGATGCGGATGCGGTCGTGGGAGGTCTTTTCGGTATTCTCCTTGTTGGAGAGCACCTCCTCATAGAGCTTCTCACCGGGACGCAGGCCGGTATAGATGATCTCGATATCCTGGCCGGGGACCAAGCCGGCCAGTTCGATCATCCGGCGGGCCAGGGTGTCGATCTTGACGGGCTTGCCCATATCGAAGACGCAGATGCGGTTCTCGGTCGGGAGCGTGGCCGCTTCCATCACCAGGCGGCAAGCCTCCGGGATGGTCATGAAATAGCGCGTGATATTGGGGTCGGTGACCGTGACGGGGCCGCCGTGCTCAATCTGTTCGCGGAAACGCGGAATCACGGAACCGTTGGATCCCAGTACGTTGCCGAAACGCGTGGTGACGAACTGCGTCTTGCCGGCCAGCTTGCCGGAAGCGATCTCCTTGCCCAGGCTCTGGACGTAAATCTCCGCAAGGCGCTTGGTGCAGCCCATGATGTTGGTGGGATTCACGGCCTTGTCGGTGGAGATCATCACCATCTTCTCCACGCCGTATTCGATGCACTTGTCCGCGACGTTGCGGGTGCCGAACACATTCACGAGCACGGCCTCGCAAGGATTCTCCTCCATCAGGGGGACATGTTTGTATGCGGCGGCGTGGAAGACGACCTGCGGATGGTGGGTGCGGAACGCGAAGTCCAGGCGCGGAGGCTGCCGGACATCGCCGATGATCGGAACGAAATCCAATTCCGGGAAATGCTCCTCCAGCTCGAGCCGGAGGTTGTGCATCGGGGTCTCGGCATTGTCGTACAACACCAGGCGGCGGATGCCGAAACCGGCGAGCTGGCGGCACAATTCGGAACCGATGGAGCCCGCGCACCCGGTCACCAGCACCACCTTGTCCCGGAAATTCGCCTTGATGGCATCCAGGCTGATCTGGATCTCATCACGGCCGAGAAGGTCTTCGATCCGGATGTTGCGGATCCGAAGGTGCTCCGCGGGATTGCCGGTCACCTCGTCTACGGCCGGGGCAATCAGCACTTTAATACCCAGTTCGGAACAGTACCGGACAATCTTGTCCTGCTCTGCCACAACATCTCGCTCGGCGGTAAAGATAACGCCGCGGAGACTCATCCGGCGCACTTCCGCCTCGAATGACTTGGCTTCGTCGAAGCAATAGACGCGCTGGTCTGCGATCAAAGTATCCTTGATCTGATGGTTGTTGGAGATTAAGCCGACCACTTCGTAGCGCTTCGCGCCGCGCAGACGGGTCGCCGTGGCCACGGCCTTGTCGTTCACTCCATAGATCATCACGCGGGAACGGCGCTCCAGCTCACGGACCCGGGCCTTGTAGGCGTCGAACACATAGATCATCAGCAGACGGACCGAACAGAGCGCCACCATGGACAGGGACGCATCCACGATCAGCATCACGATGACCTCCGGAGTCAGGCACCGGGAGAAGAACAAAGCGATGGCCATCAAGACGGCCTTGCCGAACGAAGCAGCGCCGAACAGGAAAGAATCCTTGAAGGAAAAATGCCGGATGATGATGGCGTTGGTCTTCAGGAGAAAGAACATCAAGGCCGAGCCGACCAAAGCGGAAACGCCCCAGATGATATCGAACGAACGGCTGAAGACATCCTCGACATCCAACAGGAAAGCAATGATCGCAACCACCACGGAAACAACCGTAGAGATTGCCAAATCCATCAGGAAGACCTTTCTCCTGCTTAGGAATTTAGTACTATACTTATCCAGATTCTTCCCTACACGGAACATATCGAATGCCGAAGTATTCTGGTCAATTGCCTATTAATTAATGTGCAAAGATATGCAAAAACACGGGATTATCAAACAAACATCAGAATCTGACTGCAATAGTTGAACAAATCGCACCACTCAGGGGATCAATGGTCGGAGCGAATGCAACCTGGATGCCGGCGGAGTCATACCGGCGGCCATCTCCCCAGGTGCCAGTATGGATCCCCAGCAGACGCTTGGTGGGCTCCAGGAGCCAGTATCCGAACTGGGCCGTGAGGATGCCAAGTCCGGCACCCGCCACGCAGTCGCTCAGCCAGTGCCAGTTGTTGTAGTTGCGCATCACCGCCACCGTCGTGGCGATCGCATAGGCGCCGGCACCCCAGCCCCAGCCGTACTCAAGCCGGACCAGTTCGGCGCCGAAGAAGACCAGGTCCGTGTGGCCGGACGGAAACGAACGGCCATCCAGGCCGTTGGGACGCGGCGAATCGATCACCGCCTTCATCGTCCAGGAGATGGTCCCGAGCGCGATGTAACCCAGGGAAGTCTCGATCACGCGGTCCACGAAGCCGCGCTGTGCAGGCACGCCCACCAGGCCCAGGCCCAGGGTCATCACCGTCGGGACATACTGGATGTAATTGTCGAAACGGTACTGGGGCCTGTCGCCGCGCCAGTCCTGTATCCAACGGTTGACAGGCACGTCGATCGCCTCGTGGCCAAAACTATGGATGGCGATTCCGCCCCCGAACAAAAGGGTGGGAGCGATCAACTGGCGGGCGCGGAACACCGACGTGTCGGCGCGCACCGCCACCTGCGCCTGCGCCGCCGGAGCGGCGGCCAGGGCCAGGAAAAGCAGGAGGGAGAGAAAACGTTTCACCGGCCGGCGTACATCTGTTCGTAATACTTCTCGTACTCGCCGCTCGTCACGCGATCCATCCAATCCTGGTTTTCCAGGTACCAGCGGACCGTCTTCTCGATCCCCTCCTCGAACTGCAGGCTCGGCTCCCAGCCCAGTTCCTTCTGGAGCTTGCTGGAGTCGATGGCGTAACGCAGGTCGTGGCCGGCACGGTCCGTCACGAAGGTGATCAGGTCGCGGTCCGCGCCCTCCGGACGGCCCAACACACGGTCCACCGTGTCGATCAGGACCTTGATGAGGTCGATGTTCTTCCACTCGTTGAAGCCGCCGATGTTGTAGGTCTCAGCGACCTTGCCCTGGTGGAAGATCACGTCGATCGCCCGGGCGTGGTCCTCGACGTAGAGCCAGTCGCGCACGTTCTCCCCCTTGCCATACACGGGAAGCGGCTTGCGATGACGGATATTGTTGATAAAGAGCGGAATAAGTTTCTCCGGGAACTGGTAGGGACCATAATTGTTGGAGCAGTTGGTCACGATGGTCGGCAGGCCGTAGGTGTCGTGGAAAGCCCGCACGAAATGGTCACTGGAGGCTTTGGCGGCACTGTAGGGACTGTGCGGCTGATATTTGAGGTCCTCGGTGAAGAACTGCTCTCCGTACGCCAGGTGGTGCCGGCCGCTGGAGGCCTTGGTCGAGAACGGCGGCTCGATCCCTTCGGGATGGGTCATCTGGAGCGCACCGTACACCTCGTCGGTGGAGATGTGGTAGAAGCGTTTGCCCTCAAACTTCTCCGGCAGGGTCTCCCAATAGAGTTTGGCAGCCTGCAGCAGGCTGAGCGTACCCATCACGTTGGTCCGGGCGAAAGTGAAGGGATCCTTGATCGAGCGGTCCACGTGGGACTCCGCCGCCAGGTGGATGATGCCGTCGACGCGCTCTTCCTGCATCAATTTGTACACCCCCTCGAAATCGCAGATGTCCATCCGCACGAACTTGTAGTTGGGCCGGTCCTCGACATCCTTGAGGTTCTCCAGGTTGCCGGCGTAGGTCAGCTTGTCCAGGTTGATGACCTTGTACTGCGGGTATTTGTTGACAAACAGGCGCACCACGTGGCTGCCGATGAAGCCGGCGCCGCCCGTGATGACCAGGGTCCTCTCGTAATTCATATCAGGCAAGTTTTCAATTATCAGACAAAAATAGTTATTTTTGCATTGCCCTGCAAGAACACGTGTGCGATGGCGGCGAGCAGACCTCCGATATACCTCTACACCGACGGTGCGGCCAGCGGGAACCCCGGTCCCGGCGGCTGGGGCGCAGTGCTCCGCTGCGGCGACGCCCGCAAGGAGCTCAGCGGCGGCTTCGCCCGGACCACCAACAACCGGATGGAGCTCCTGGCGGTGATAAAGGGTCTGGAAGCCATCCGCTGGGAGGGCGCGGAGGTCCACGTCTTCAGCGACTCCACCTACGTGGTCAACACCGTCACGCAGGGTTGGAAGCGCAAGAAAAACCACGACCTATGGGCGCAGTTCGACGCCCTTTCGGCCCGTTTCCGCCTGGAATTCACCTGGATCAAAGGCCACGCCGGGCATCCCGAAAACGAGCGCTGCGACCGCCTTGCGGTCGAGGCGTATTCCCTGCCCTTCCTCCCTCCGGACGAGGGCTACGAAGCAATTACAAACCAACAGATATGCAAAACAACAAAATCATAGTAGGCATCACCCAGGGTGACTCCAACGGCATCGGCTACGAGGTCATCATCAAGGCACTCGCCGACCCGCGCATCCTGGAGCAGTTCACCCCGGTCATCTACGGCTCCCCCAAGCTCTTCGGTTTTTACCGCAAGACCATCCCCGAGGTGGAGCAGATGGACACCAACGTCATCACCTCCGCCACGGATGCACACCCGCGCCGCATCAACATCATGGCCTGCCTGCCGGACAGCGCCTACGCCGAGCCCGGCCAGGCCACGGCCGAGTCGGCCGAGGGCGCCATCCAGTCCCTCAAGGCCGCCGTCCGGGACCTCCGGGACGGACGGATCGACGTTCTCGTCACGGGCCCGATCAACAAGAAGGCAATGTCGCTCGAGGGTTTCGGCTTCCCGGGCCACACCGAGTATATCCAGAATGCCTTCGGCTCCCCGGATTCGCTGATGTTCATGGTCAGCCACCGCCTGCGCCTGGCCGTCGTGACGGGGCACATCCCCCTCAAGGACGTGGCCGCGCAAATCACCGAGGAGCGCATCCTGAGCAAGCTCCGCCTGATCAACGAGTCGCTCAAGCGCGACTTCGTCGTGGACCAGCCGCGCATCGCCGTGCTCAGCCTCAACCCCCACAGCGGCGACGGCGGCCTGCTCGGCACGGAGGAGCAGGATATCATCATCCCCGCCATCCGCAAGGCCACCGAAGAGGGCATCCTCGCCTTCGGTCCCTTCTCCCCCGACGGATTCTTCGGGCTCAACCATTTCGAGGACTTCGACGCCACGCTCGCGATGTACCACGACCAGGGCCTCGCCCCCTTCAAGGCCCTCTCCTTCGAGGACGGGGTCAACTTCACGGCCGGCCTGCCCGTCATCCGCACCTCGCCCGACCACGGCACGGCCTTCGAGATGGCCGGCCGCGACCAGGCCGACCCGCGCTCGATGCGCGCCGCCATCTTCACCGCCATCGACATCTGGCGCAACCGCCGCCAGTGGGAGGAGCTCCAGGAGGGCCGGATGCCCGACCGCTCGCTCGGCCGCGACAAAGCCCACAAGGACGGCCGTCCGCAGATTGCCTGACACACAAAATCGACCGCCTCGGTTCCGGGGCGGTCGATTTCATAACAGGGTCACATTCGTCAGAAGGCCGTGGCGGTCGACTCGATCACGTCGGCTTCGGCCTGGCCGACCACCCCGATCAGGTTCGGGAAGAAGTCGATGCCGGTCAGCGCCTCGATCTGGTCGACGCTCTTGCGCCACCCCGCCCGGTTGGCCTTGTACTGGCTCACCGTAGGATAGTTCTCGTGGTCGAACCAGAAGCCACAGGCTGTATAAGCGCCGTTGCGATATCGGAGCAGCACCTTGTAGTAGTGCGTCGGGATCGTGACTTCCCTGCCGTCGTTGTCGTGCGCCTTGCGTGTACTGCCGGACACGACGCAGCCGGTCACTACGTAAAGCATCTCCGTCCCCTTGGCGATCGCCCACTCCCGGACGTCGTCCTCCAGGGTTCCCCAGACTCCACCGTTGAATCTCGTGTGCTGCGGCGTCATATTGGTGTAATAGAACGTCGAGACATTCTCTGCGTAATTCAAACGGTCGGCCGAAGGGATCTGATGGCCGCGGTCGTAGCCTGAGCCGTCGGCTTTGTATTCGGAATAGGTCCTGTACAGGTTCGGCTGGCTGGATGCCGGCAGCAGCGGATCCTCGCCCCATTTATCCGTACGGTCTCCGCTTCCGATCAGGCTGGCATTGAGCGGATAAGCCACCCAAAGGGCCACCTGGTCGGCGGGACTCCAATAAAAGGACCAGTTCCTTTCCTTGGAGTTCCCCGACAGGTTGTGCGTCTTGTAGTTCTGATCTGTGCTGGAGACCACGGGGGTCTCCAGCCAGTCATTCACCGTGTAGCTTTGCGATGGGTTTTGGCCCCCGGAGTCCCCTCCGGAT
>JAEEGL011137792.1_pt1 | contig 16976 bp, 6 predicted proteins | sample 9134231 | NCBI WGS metagenome assembly JAEEGL01 (sample SAMN16246548, study PRJNA631951) | gut metagenome | biome: gut microbiome; feature: rumen; material: fiber-attached | host: Bos | place: Iran: Karaj | collected 2018-10
CCATCAGATGTTCCAAGGTATGCATGGCTGAGGGAGCTACAGCCGGCTCTTTGTTGGGTTCGGTGATGCGAAGGTCGAAAGTGGTGAAGCCTTTGTCCTGTCTTGAGACGTAAATGCCGGGCTTCAACTTGGTGTGATTGATTGTAAAGCTTTGAATTACTTCCATGATTGGTTGAGGTTTAAAGGTTGAGGAATGAAGGACCCTGCGGGGAAACCGCAGGGCACTGTGGCAAAGGGAGACAGGGGGAAAGGCGCAGGGCTCAGAGCCGTCATTCGTAGTGACGTATTCTGACATCTATGCCTTCTGCTTTAAGTGTTTCGGGAACCGATGTCAGGTCAGTATTGCCGTAATGATAAGGGAACAGGACTTTTGGCTTAACCGTCTTTGCCGCCCTGACAAGCTGCTCGGGGGGCATGGTGTATGGCTGATTGCAAGGCATGAAGGCGATGTCGATATCTTTGATGTCAGCCATCTCGGGGATGTCCTCGGTATCACCTGCTATGTAGATGCGCAATCCGTCTATGGTCAGGATGAAGCCGTTGTCCCTACCCTTGGGATGGAATTTCAGGTTGGCCTCTGTAGTGTTATAAGCTGGTACGGCCTCTACGGTGATATCATCTGCTATCTTGAGGCGGTCACCATTTGCCATTACTGCGCCATATCCCAGCTGATCGCCACAACGCTTGTTGGTAATCAGTTTTGTATTCTCAGAGGAGAGCTGCTTTATGGCATTCCGGTCAAAGTGATCCATGTGCTCGTGGGTGACGAAGATATAGTCAGCCTTTGGCATAACGGAATAGTCAACAATCCTGTCACGCAACTTCTGCACGGGGTCAATCTCAATTTCCTTGCCGTCATATTCCACCCGAATGCTGGCGTGCATCAAGGCATGGAACCTGACGGCCTTTCCGCTTTTGGTCTTGAACTCATCCACCTCGTAACGGTCTGTCGCGGTAGATCCTGCCTCTACCCTATCTTGCGTTTGGGCAGAAGCAGTCACATTCTTTTTGCCGTTATTACCCTGGCCGCAGGCGCATGTCACTCCTAATGCAACCATGACACTCATTAAGATTTTCTTCATTGTTTTCTTTTTTGGGGGATATTATCCTGCGGGTAAACCGCAGGACACACTAAGTTTTTATGCATCGAAGTAACCGAAACCGCTAATGGCTGTGAGCAGTCGCTCTGCATAGTCCCAGGCTGTGTCGCTCCAATGGAAGCCGAGGCGATGGAGTACGGCACAGGTGTAGCGGTTGTCGCGCTCTATGATGCCCGTCTTCTGACCGTGAGCCATGTCCTGATAAGCCATCATAGCGGAGAGCAACTTAGCCTTTTCTGGATCTTGTCCTGCTTCGGTAAGGGCTTTCTCGAAGTCATCTGCCTCTACGAAACGAATGTCTCTTCCTACCTTCTCCATGCGTTGCAATATGTCGCCCAGAAGCTCGGTGTGATTGTTGAACGGCTGGAAGACGTTGCACTCCTTTGGTGTGGTAGCAAGGAGCACCACAGCCTTTGCCGTCTGGTCAATAGGCGACATCTCGGTCAGCTCGTCATAATCGTCATACGAGCAGCACCCAAGCGTGTAGAACACCTTGAGACGTCCCATGTAGCTATTGCTATTGAAATTGACCTGGAACTCACCATCGTAGCTACGCGGTGCAAGATTGCCCACACGCATCACCTTAGCGCTAAGACCTTGGTGGGCAATAGCGTCAAGAACGATTCGCTCAGCAAGGAACTTAGAGTGGATGTAGCGATTGTCGAGGAACTGTCCGAACCAAAACTTGCGCTCATCGAGCTTAGGCACGTCCTCGCCATCGTTGCGTATTATCCACAACTCGCCAACGGAGGTCGTAGAGATGTGCACCAGTTTTGCTCCAGTCTTCAGACAGAAGTCCACGCATCGCTGTGCTCCGCCTATGTTCACGTCCTCAATGTCTGAGGTCTTAGAGAAGTGCTTCACGTTGGCGGCACAGTTGAAGACGGTGTCAACGTGAGAAGAGAGCTGAGGGATGAGGGCTGTCATGTCTTGCGTCACGTCTCCGTTGACAACGAAGAGACGGGTACCGATGAGCTCCTTGTATGATTTCTCGAAATAGTAGAACAGGAGGTTCTTCAGTCTTCTCTCAGCAGCTTTCTGATCTTGTCCGCGCACAAGGCATGTGATTGTCGGTGCGTCAGAGTCGATGAGTTCGCGCAATACGTGGATGCCCAGATAGCCGGTAGCTCCGGTAAGGAGCACATTGCCCAGCTGCTGGCGCTCACCTTTGACGAATGTCTCTACCCTATTCTGCTGCAGGAGGGTATCGATGCCTGAGTAATCGAAGTTAGTCACCTCATCATCGCCATTATCTGCCGTTGTCTCTCCCGTTACGAACTGTGCCAGCTGTCGTGGCGTGGGATGTGAGAACACATCGCCGTATGCCACATGATGACCGGCCTTGTCTGCCTCTATGATGACCTTGGTGACCATGAGTGATGTTCCGCCAAGTTCGAAGAAGTTGTCGGTAGCACCAACCTTGTCCATTGACAGCACCTCGCAGAAAATGTTGCAGAAGCGTCTCTCCGTATCGTTCGCCGGCTCCACATACTCGTGGTCAGAAGCCTGGATGACAGGGGCAGGCAGAGCCTTCTTGTTCACCTTCTGGTTTTGGTTCAGCGGTATGCTGTCAATCTGCATCGTGGCAGCAGGTATCATATAAGGCGGTTTCTGCTTGCCGATGAAATCGTTCAACTCCTTGATATCTACCTGTCCGTCGCTGACGATATAGGCGGCAATGTATTTGCCTCCGTTCTCATAGTCAAAAGCCTGCACGGTAGCGTCCTTGATGCCAGGGAACTCACGGATTACCGATTCCACCTCTTTCAGCTCGATGCGGAAACCACGTATCTTCACCTGACCGTCACTACGTCCCACGAACTGGATATTGCCGTCAGCCAGATAGCGCACCACGTCACCTGTGCGGTAGCAGCGCTTGCCATTCCATTGTATGTAGGTTTGGGCGGTCTTCTCGGGCAGGTTCAGGTAGCCTCGGCTCACCTGCGGACCTGATACCAGCATTTCGCCGGCAGCACCTAATGGAAGGCGGTTCAAATCCTTATCAACAATGAACAGCTGCAGGTTGTCCAGCGGCTTGCCAATAGGAGCATTCTGCTCGAACTCAGTCTGTTGATAGGTAGTAGTGAAGATGGTACACTCTGTAGGTCCGTATGCATTATGGAGTTTATAACCCGCAGGCGGGGTAAGCGGCAGAATCTTTTCTCCTCCTACAGAGAGGTGATGAAGCGAATGGTTATCGCAGTTCATTGCAAACTGGCATCCCACCTGTGTTGTCATGAACGAATGGGTTACACCCTCCTCATTGAAATAAGCATTCAGGTCAGGCAGGTTCAGACGTATATCATCTCCCACAATCACGACTGCAGCGCCTGTGGTGAGGGCTGGATACATATCCATCATATTGGCATCAAAGCCGTAGCTGGCGTATGCAGCCACCTTGTCACCAGGATGCAGGTCATAGTAACGCTGGTACCAATGGCAGAAGCATACGAGGTTGCCGTGCTCCAGCTGACAGCCCTTTGGCACGCCCGTAGAGCCTGAGGTGTAGAGCAGGATGAAGAGGCTGTTTGGGGTTAATTGACAATTGACAATTGACAATTGACAATTTTGTTCCTCAGTAAGAGCTGGAAGTTTTTCGATATCCTTTGTCAAAAGGACATCACCCTGATATTCATCTACGATGCCTCGCAGCTCCTCGTCGGCAATCAGCAACTTGGCACCAGCATCCTGCATCATGAAGTTCAGGCGCTCCTTAGGATAGCTTGGGTCAAGTGGCTGATAAGCACATCCGGCCTTCAGTACGCCTAAAGAGGCTATCACCATCCACTCGCTACGAGGAATGAGGACAGAGACAACATCTTCGTTCTTAAGTCCCTTTCTGATAAGGTACGCAGCGATACGATCCGACATCTCGTCCACCTGCCTATAAGTCAGGCGCACATCGTGATAAATCACGGCGATGTTGTCAGGAACGCTCTCCACCTGCTTGTGGAACAGCGAAATGACTGTCTGCGTGTTGTCATAAGGCACCTTCGTAATGTTGAAACTGTCGAGCAAAGCTGTCTGCTTGTCATCAAGCAGCGAAATGCTATTCAGCTTAGCATCAGGATTGCTCATGAAGGTATTAGCAGCATTGCTGATTGACTGTGCCAGGCTCTGCATCAGTTCCTTACTGTAGCGCCCATTGTCGTATTGCAGGCAAATGCTCGGCTTGCCCTTTGGATCGTTCTGGATAAAGAAGGCAATACGGAACTTTGGCGTATCACTCTCGAAAGTCTCCACAGTTACTGTCTGCCCCTTGTACTGCAAATCATCTAAGACACCCATCTGGTAGGCAAACATAATCTCTGCCGAGAGATCATATTCAGAGGCGATGCGTGCAAAGGGATAGCTCTCGTGGCGCAACGTCTCATCAAAGTTCTTGCTTGTCTCGTTGATGAACTCTATCACGCTTTGCTCACCAATCTCTGCACTAAGCGCCAAGGTATTGACAAACATACCCACAGTATTGCTGATGCGCAGGTCTGAGCGACCATTGCTGATAGTGGTGATGCAAAGCTGCTTGTTGTTGGTGAAACGTGACAGCGCATAGAATGTTGCAGCAAGGATATGATGTGCTGGAGAGATGTTTCGAGTGCGGCAGAAACCATCTATTTCATCAAAGCTCAGAGGTGTGTATATGGTTCCTACTATTCCCTGCTCCTTAGGATTGGTAAGGTCTGCCGGTACTTCCGTAACGCCCTCCACCTTGCCCAGTTGCTCCTGGAAGAAGTTGCGTGCTTCTGCATATTCTTCACTATTCTCTGCATCTTTCTGTGCAGCCACAAAGTCCGCATAGGTGAATGTCTCGGGTTCAATCTCCTTACCGTTAAGCAAATCAAACAGCTGCGACAGCAGAACGTCAAACGAGCCACCATCCACAACGAGGTGATGAATGTCCATCATCAGATAAACATGTTCTTCGGTAGTGACAATCTCTATGCGATAGAGAGGACCTTGCCTCAGGTTGAAAGGCTTCACGAACTCCAGCTTGTAGCTTGGGAATTCCTCTTCCGTATGCTTGCTTTGAACAATCTCAACAAGCTGGTTGAGATCAACCGTCTGTACTATCTCTGCCCCCGCACTACCGAAATGTGCATGTAGAATAGGATGGGTTTTGACAAGTGTCTCCATAGCCTTGACAAGAAGCTTGATGTCCACATCTTTCGGGAACTTGGCAATGACAGGAGTATTGTAAATGGTTGACTCTGGCTGCTTCATGCAATCCACATAGACACCCATCTGCGCGTAAGACAATGGGATATTACTCATGTCTGCATGCTTCACATCAGCCGTTTCCTGCTTGGCTACACCATTTCCGCTCATAAGAGCTTCCAGTATCTCGTTCTCGATGCTCTGTACGCTACCTGTCTTGACCAAAGCTTTGGAATCCAGAGTCACTCCGAAGCGTTTGTTTATCTGTATAGCGAGTTTGATGGCCATGATAGATGTCAGGCCCGCATAACCCAGTATGGTAGTAATGCCAAAGTCCTCGTTATTGACAATCTCGGCAATTATCTTGTGTATCTCCTGCTCCAGGATGTTCATCGGAGCCTGCTCGCCTTGTTGCGATGCGGCAACAGACTTCACAGGCTCAGGCAGAGCTCTCTTGTTCACCTTCTGGTTTTGGTTCAGCGGAATAGCCTCTATCTGCATCGTTACGGCAGGCACCATGTATGGAGGTTTCTGGTCGAGGATGAAATTGTTCAGCGCCTCTATATCCACCTGCTCGTCGCTGACGATGTAGGCAGCTATGAACTTGCCGCCACCTTCTTCGTCAAAGGCCTGCACGGTAGCATCCTTGATGCCTGGGAACTCCCGAATGACAGCCTCCACTTCTTTCAGCTCTATACGGAAGCCGCGTATCTTCACCTGACCGTCACGACGTCCCACAAACTGGATATTGCCGTCAGGGAGATAGCGCACTATATCGCCAGAGCGATAGCAGCGAGAGTATTTTCCGGATATTCCGGAGAATGGGTTGTTGATATATACCTCAGCTGTCTTATCCGGACGGTTAAGGTAGCCACGACTTACCTGCGGACCGCTAATCCATAGTTCTCCTGCTGCGCCAACAGGTAAACGATTTCCTTGAGAGTCAACAATATATAAGTGTGTGTTGTCTGTAGGTTTGCCGATAGGTATCTCCTTTTCTTTTTGGGCTATGGGATATATGGTAGTAAAAATCGTACACTCTGTAGGTCCGTAGCCATTATGCAACTGATAATTCGTTGGTGGAACTAAGGTAGCCAGTTTCTCGCCGCCTACAGAGAGATGTTTCAGCGAGTGGTTTTCTATGCTCGTGGCAAACTGATAACCCACCTGCGTCGTCATAAATGAATGTGTGATGTTGTTTTGCTCAAAGTATTCGTTGAGAGCAATGAGATCCAGCCTCAGTTCCTCAGGTATAATATATACTGAGGCACCACAGGTCAGAGCCGGATACAGATCCATCATGCAGGCATCAAAGCCATAGCTGGCGTATGCAGCCACATTGTGCTCAGGCTTGAGGTCATAATAGCGCTGATACCAATGGCAGAAGCTGACGAGGTTGCCGTGCTCTAACTGACATCCCTTAGGCACGCCTGTAGAACCAGAGGTGTAGAGCATGATGAAGAGGCTGGAGGGTTTGAGTGAAGAGTGAATAGTGAAGAGTGAAGAATTCTCTTCCTCAGTAAGAGCTGGAAGTTTCTCGATATCCTTTGTCAAAAGGACCTCGCCCTGATATTCATCCACGATGTCTCGCAACTCCTCGTCTGCTATCAGCATATTAGCAGAAGCATCCTGCATCATGAAGTTCAGACGCTCCTTAGGATAGCTTGGGTCTAAGGGCTGATAAGCGCACCCGGCCTTCAGTACGCCCAAAGAAGCAATAGCCATCCACTCACTACGAGGGATAAGGACAGAAACTACAGGCTCCTGAATTGAGAGTTGAGAGTTTGATTCTTCACTCTTCACTCTTAACTTTTCACTTATATAACCAGCAATGCGGTCACTTATCTCATCTACCTCTTTATATGTATATTTCTTATCCTTGAAGACAACCGCGATATTCTCAGGTGTTGCCTTTACTTGCCGGCAGAACAGCGATACTATGGTTTGCGTATCGTCGTAAGCCACATCGTTCTGGTTGAAAGTGTCAAGCAATTCCACCTGTGCTTTTGACGCAATGCTGACATTGCACAGCGTCTCCTCTTTGAGGAAACCCTCCACCACAGCCTCATAACTCTCAAGGAACTGGCTTATCAGTTGTTCCGAATACAGATTAGCATGATATGTTGCTGTAACGATGCAGTTACCTTCCTGCACGGAAGTTGTGATATATAGCGGAACACTCAATTCTGCAAAGTCCTCCACACGACCGTTCCATGAAAAGTATGAACCAATCTGCAGCATGAGGTCGCTCAAGGCATCCATAATGGAATATGACTTATGCTCACGGCAACCATTTGTCTGCTCCTCTACGGACTTCAGGAAGTTGAGTACCGTGATGTCATTGGAGAACTTCGCATAGACGGGGAATGCTTCTGGCTGACTGCCTTCCATGATCAACTGCTCGTCAGCACCATTGTGGTCAACAATGCCGAATAGCACCTCTTGGTCGTTGTTGTATTTTGCCAACAGATAACTATATACACCAGCAAAGAAGGTGCTCTTGAATACACCATGCTTCTTGCAGAAAGCTTCGACAGCGTCAGGACTCACGCTCATCTCGCGTGAAAAACTGCTTACCTCTGGTTCTGTTTCCTCTAAATCGGGGATGAGTTGACTGAAGGTCTCGCTGCAGTCAAAGTTCTCTGCATACCATTGCTTGCCCTCTTCGTATGTAGGCAACTGTGCATTTGATAATTGTTCCGTATTTTTCATATCTGTCTTATGTTGCTTATTTTTTCAAGTTTATGGTTTCTATTATAGCTAAAATACTTTCATTGTTTTCAGGAAAATGGTAATGATTGCGATAGGTACAATCCAACGCAGGGTAAACTGATGTATCTGTGCTATCACATTTGAACCGTTATAGTCATTCTTAGGAAGGAACCATCCTGCAAACACAGCTATTCCCATTGCTCCCAGCGGAATCAATATATCTGTGGTAAGGTTATTGGCTGCATCAAACAGATTCTGCCCCATCACCGTGAGACCGCTGACAGCACCCGTCATGGACAACACGCACAACGTGTTGGTAATCACCTGTATCACAGCGACAATAATTACGCTCTGATGCCTGTTGAGCGGACACTTGGTATCCTCAGATGCCTCACGCACAAAGGCTACCATCACCTCCATCATAGAGATAGTCGATGTTATGGCAGCGACACTCATCAGCGCAAAGAATGCTACACTCGTCAACGTGGGGCTGAACATGTGCAGAAATACCTCTGGTAATGTTACAAACGTCAGTTCGGGACCTTCTGCAGGACTTAGACCGAATGCAAATACCGCAGGAAAGACTATCATACCCGCCAACAACGAAACAACAAGAACAAGCAGTATCATCTGTAGCGACGTCGTCAATACATTCTCTTTCTGACCGTCAGATGCCGTTTCCTGTTCCTTGGGCATGTAGCTACCATAGGTGACAAGGATTCCCAATCCAATCGAAAGCGTAAAGAAACTCAATCCGACAGCCTCCAAGACCGCCCTGGTAGTAATCTTAGAGAAATCCGGCTCAAACAAGAATCGCAAGCCTGTTGTGCCACCATCCATAAATATCATGTGACCTGCCATCACTATCAGCATCAGGAACAGTATCGGCATGAGTATCTTGCTCAGGCGCTCTATACCCTTGTTGACATCAAACCACAATACCGATGCTGTCAGCAAAATGGCTATCACGGCATAAGAAATCATTTGCACAGGCTCTCCCTCAAATGTGTAAAAGAATTCTGACAGCGCATTTGCATCCATTCCTGCAAAGGTACCCATAGCAGCCTGAACCATGTAGAAGAAGCACCATCCTGTCACTACGAAATAGAAACTCGTAATGAGCATCGATGTCAAAATTGTCAGCCATGAGAGCCATTGCCATCGGTTAGACCCCGTCAAAGCCCGAAAAGACCCATAGATAGTCTTGCCTGACAACTTACCTATCAAAAACTCATTGGTCACTAATGGCAGTCCCAAAATCAATGAACACACCAAATAAAGTATGATGAAAGCACCACCGCCATTTTCACCAACAACGTAGGGAAACTTCCATATACTACCCAATCCGACAGCACTACCGGCAGCAGCCAACAAAACACCGAGTTTTGACGAGAAAGAACTCATAGATTTATCTTGTTAGTTTTAGAAATCACGTTATTGGGCGCTAAGTTAAAAATAAAATTTCAAATATGAAAACATTTCTCCTTTTTTTTCTATTTATTTATAACTTACTAAAACATCGCATGTGATGATGACGGAGTGGTCTTGTGTAAAGGAAAGAGTAACAAATTCGCTCTACATCTTGATTTAGGCATTAATCTCCCCTCCCTCATCTATTCTGAATTATGACAATTCAAGTTACTCAGGAGCGTGACTTAAGTTACTCAGGAGCGTGACTTAAGTTACTTAGGAGCACGACTTAAGTTACTCATGAGCACGACTTAAGTTACTCATGACCAGAGGTGAAGTCCACTACCGACTTTCCCTTAGGGGAAGGGACGTGGACTGGGAACAATTATTAAGGAGACAAATATCACAACTGGCAGAGTCACTATCTACAACATAGGTAATCCTTAGAGCAATACGACTCTATCTCGAAAGTATCTCGCTTCGGCAATTATCGCAGGAGCGTGATAGCCATGATGCCCACGACGATGTCGTTGGAGAGGCAACGCATGGATAGTTTGGAGACTTTCTTCTTGTTGTTAAGTGGCATAGACAGTATCTGTGCCGCGCCGCCATCGAGCAGCCTGCCATAGACTTCGGTAGCAGGTACTCCCATCGCATCACCTATGTGGGATGAAACGACGTCAGAGGATAGGCTGACGCGTACGGGGCGCTCACATGTCTGAGATCCTCCAGCAGAACCTAATTTAAGGTTGAAGGCTTTGCCATCTACGAAATAGTCTTGCTCTATGGGGCAATAGTTGAATGGCGGTACGAGGAGAATGGAGTCGCGGGTGCCGTCTTCATAGTCCGCATAGATTACGGCATTGGCGATGCGCGTCTGCATGTGGTTGGTGCTGCCTGCCAAGAGGATAGAGGCGGCACGGGCCTTGACAGGGCTGACGATGATGCTGGCCGAGTCGGGATAGTTGTCCCAAAGTGAGCAGAAAAGGATGTTGTTGCCTTGGGCGGGAGTGAGGTAATCTACGCCAAGGATGTTGCGCTTGCCCTTGACGACAAGGGAACGGAAGACGGAGTCGTTGATCTCCACGTTGAACTTAGGATGACACCATTCTCCGATGCCCTGTATTGGCATCTCAAGCGATGTGCTGTTGGGACGCGGAGAGAGGTACTGCTCCTTGAAGATGTCGGGAACGGAGGCGTTGAAAGGGATGGTGACAGGAGTGGTCTTCTTGACTTTGCGGGGCTTTCCCTGTGGAGCGCTCGGCACTTGTGACGCTTTGCTCAGCAAAGAACCGCAGGGCACGGTGGCTGCGATGCCGGAAACAATGGTGGTTGCAGCAACTGAGGCAGAGGAACCGGAAAGGGGCTCTGGATACGATGGGATAGTAAAGGTTATGACCTGGGTGGAGTCGGTGCTGCCAGGATAGTCGATGTATGAGCCTTGCTGACCGTTGATGCGGGTGATGATCCTGAGAGGACGGGAGAAACTTTGGCTGACTGTGATGGTGCCCGTAATGCCAATACGCTTGTATTTGTACTGCAGGTATGGCAGTTTCACTTCTACGCTGTCCCATTCCAACGGGAAACCGGGACGAACGATGCAGATGCTGTCCAGAGCATGAGGCACGATGCCGAAGAGTCCCTGCACGATGGCGCGGGCAGAGATGCCCACGTTGTCACCAAAGTCACGATAGCACTCTCCGCGTGCCGCGTCATAGTAGCTTATCTGCCCAAGGTTGCCAGGAGAGGAACCGAGGTACATCTGATCCATGATATTGCTCTTGAGCAGGTGCATGCCGGCATGAGCCCTGCCTGCCTCAAAGTATGCCAACGCGGTATGCATTATCTCTGCAGGAGCAACGTTGTTGATAGACCAAGAATAGGGCATCCAGTCGGAAGTGGATATTATCTGTCCTCCCTCGTCGGTCCCTATCGTTTCTACGTTGATGTGGGGTATGTTGTTGTCCACGTAGAGCGTAGAGGAGTACATCTGCTCAGGCGTCCCCACTCCACAGTCTATCGGCGTGTATATGCTCCAGACGGCAGCATCGGGGTGCAGGCGTTTCAGTCCCATCACGTCGCGATATTCCGCCCAATGGTTGTCTGCGGTCCACAGCCTTTCGTTCATGGCGCGCAGTATGGCATCTGCTTCGGCCTGATAGGGCTCAGGGTCTTCGTTGATAAGGCGCGCTATCTTTGCCGCGAGCAGGTTGCCGCGATAGTTGTAGGCAGAGGAGTGTGTCACCTCGCCGCCGTTATAATAGAGCGCATCACTTGCCCAGATGCAGCAGTAGGCATCATAGAGGTGGTTGTTGTCCTTGTCAAAGTTACGCTTCTCCCACGCCAGATGGCGAGTGAGGACTGGCCACATCTTGCGCATGTAGGCGGTGTCTGCATCATATTCGAAGTGCCACAGGAGCTCGTCGATATAGTTGAGGTTCATGTCATAGTGATGCATCTGGTCGTTGCGGTTGGGGTTGCGACAGATGTAACCGTTGCTATACATCTGCGTACCCCATTTCTTCTCGGCACGTGCAAGGTTCTGTGCGGGGTCCTGAGAGGGTGACGGAATGACAGGTTCTACGCTTGTCACCTGACTGTTGGCATAGGCATTGAAGTGTGATACGGCTCTATCGTTCCACCCTAACACATCGCCTAAGTATCCTGCTCTCCATCCTGCGAGTGGCATTCTCCACCCTATGGCACCATGAAGCCACGTCTCGCCGTCCCACACACCATCGGCAGCCATAGAGAGCGTGGAGCCGAGAGTGTTGAGCCAGGCATCGGGGGTGATGAACGAGATGCGTTGTGACAGGTCATCAAAATAGGCACATGAAGCCTTGTAGCCCTCAGTAATCTCAGAGCTGCAGTTGTCAAGGTCAAAGAGAGTGACCCAATGTCCCGGGGAGTTGTTGCTGCCTGCTGCGTTTTTATAAAGAGGAGAGACAGAAGTGTATGGTTCCGTAACAACGCAGGCAGTCTCTGTAAATGCAATCGACCCCGTCTGAAGTCCCTCTTCTGTGGCAGAGGGCTCAAAGCAATCCTTCTTGTCAACGCCTATGTCTCCGTTGCGGCTCAGACGATTGGCCGTTGTCTTGCAAAGCCTGTAAGAGAGGTTCGTGGCATGATCGAAACCTTCTGTTCGGAGCATGAAGTAGCATCCTTCCCTATCATGGCGCGCCAGCACCTCGAGTGTGGCAACGGCATCCTTGCCCCAACGGTCATCTTTCAGCACGTATGTCCTGCGCCCCTTGCCATATCGGGCCTCGCAATAGGCGACGCTGTCAAGCGGTACGCCTGACAGAGAGAAACGGAGGTTACGGTAGTTCTTACCCTTGAAAAGTGCAAAGATAGGCATGTCACTCGTCTCCACGCGATAATCCGAGTGAGAACCGTAGAGGGCACGTGTGTAGCGGTTTGTTCCGTTGACACACACAAAGTCCCCGCCCTCAGGCTTATACTGTAATGTGCGAGGCTTCATGCCGGTAGGAACATTGGTGCTATAGCTTTCTATGTAGTCTCCTATTTTGGCTTTCTGAGAGTGGGCCGCATGAGAGAAAGCAAAGATACAGATGATTACAGATAAGGCTTTGAAGTTCATAGGTTTATGCTTGGTTGTTAGTAGTTAGCAGTATAGGTTTCGTTTGTGCGTCCTAAAAGGGCTGCCTGCAGCATGCCGGAAGGGGTTGTGCCTGCCTATCTGGAGCCGACGAACAGCAGAAGCATGGAGAGTATGACAAGGGCTAATTCTACCGCCTTTGCCTTCAGGTTCTTTTCCTTGAATACCATGGCTCCGCAGAGGAAGCTGACAATTACGCTTCCACGCCTTACCATAGAGACGACGCTTATCATGGCGCCGTCCATTCCCAGGGCATAGAAATACACGAAGTCAGCAGCAGAGAGGAAGATGCTGATGAGCGGAATGAACCAAGACCAATGGAATGGCGTGTGCTTAGACCTCATGGGCATCCACAATATGAGGAGCATGGCAAGCATCATCCAGAATTGATAGATGTTGTACCAGGCCTGAACCGCCATCTTGTTGAGCCCCACGCCTCCGTTCTCCACTGGCGCCATCAGGTACTTATCATACAGACCGGATATGGCTCCGAGGATATTGCTGAGAATTACGAAGTATATCCACTTGTCCCGCCACCAATTAATGCCTTCCTTCTTTGATGTGTGCTTGAGCAGCTCTATGCCGAGCAAAGCCAGCAGCACGCCCGCCCATTGCCACAGGTTGAGGTGCTCCGCAAAAATCAGCATGGCTCCCACCAGCACCATCACGGGACGCGTGGCATTGATAGGGCCTACGATAGTGAGTGGCAGATGCTTTAGTCCGAAATAGGCTAAGAGCCATGAGGACAGCACAATGCATGATTTCAACAGGATGTAGCGCTGCTCATGCCAGTTCCAGTCACTACAGTAGAACGGCGACGCAGGATCTATCATGCCCCCCTGATGAGACATGATGATAAACGGGATGAAGATAAGGGATGAGAAAAGGGTATTGAAGAAGAGTACTGGCACAACAGCGTTAGACTTTAGCGATTCTTTCTTAAAGACATCGTAAAAGCCTAACAGCGCAGCACTTATGAATGCCAGTATAACCCAGAGCATCGTCTTTTCTTATCCTCTATTTATTATTTGATTATAACCCTGAGAATTATCCTCGGATCAGCTTCTGCTTGCTATCTGTTCCTTCAGGAAGTCAGGGTCCTCAAAATAGTCTATACGCATGGCGTGTCTTACCTCCTGGAGGGTCTGCGCTCCGCGCTCGCGAGCCTCAGCAGTACCCTTCTTCAGTATGTCCAGCACATCAGGAATGCGCTTCTCCCATTGTGCCCTGCGCTCACGGATAGGCTCCAGACGGTCGTTGAGGACGTTGAGCAGGAACTTCTTGCACGTTCCGTCTCCCAATCCTCCGCGACGGTAGTGAGCCTTCATCTCGTCAAGGCAGGCATAGTCAGGCAGGAAGCGCGCAAAGTCCTCGTCCTTGCAGAACGCATCCAGATATGTGAAGACCGTGTTACCCTCGGTATGTCCGGGAGACTCGATGGTCAGGTGCTGAGGGTCGGTAAACATGGAGTTGACCTTCTTCTTCAGTTCCTTGGCACTATCGGCAAGGTATATGCAGTTGCCCAGAGACTTACTCATCTTCGCCTTGCCGTCAGTACCAGGCAGACGCATGCACGCCTCATTGTCAGGCAGCAGTATCTGGGGCTCCACAAGCACTTCGCCATACGTATGATTGAAACGCCTTACTATCTCGTTAGTAAGCTCCAGCATCGGTTTCTGATCCTCGCCCACGGGAACGGTCGTAGCCTTGAACAGGGTGATGTCAGCAGCCTGAGATATAGGATAGCAGAAGAAACCAGTAGGTGTGCCACCCTCAAAGTTGCGCATCTCCAGCTCGGTCTTGACCGTAGGGTTACGCTGCAGGCGCTGAACGGTAACAAGGTTCATATAGTAGAACGACAGTTCTGTGAGTTCCGGAACCGCACTCTGTATGAATATATTAGACTTTTCAGGGTCTATGCCGGCAGCAAGATAGTCAAGGGCCACCTCCATGACGTTCTGTCTTATCTTCTCGGGGTTTGACGCATTGTCTGTCAATGCCTGGGCATCGGCAATCATGATGAAAATCTTGTCAAACTCGCCGCTGTCCTGCAACTCTACTCTACGGCGCAGACTGCCTACGTAATGCCCTATGTGAAGACGGCCTGTAGGTCTGTCACCTGTCAAAATAACTTTCTCCATACGTATATTGTAATGATTTTTATCAGTAAATTTCGTGCAAAGTTACGATTAAGTTTTGAGATATGCAAGAGAAAAAGCCCGTTTTTGTCATAAGGCGGGTTCTATTAATCAGCTTTTTGCTTTCCTCCTGCCACTTTTTGTTAATTAGGTATAAATGCCTTGCGTATCTCAAGACTAAATAGTAACTTTGCATGCGATTTTTGAAAAAATGAGGACACTTTCAACGATATTTCTCCTGATGCTCGCAATGATTTTTGTCATGGCGGGCGGGCGAAATTATCTGGATAACAAAGAAGAGGCAGAGTCTGAGGATTCAACGATTTCTGTGAATCCCCAGGACACCTTTGGCCCCGTGGTACACCACGACTCACTACATCTTCTCGATACTATAACCCTTGACACTACAGGCAGAGACGCAATGGATCGAGAGCAATGGCTGCAGGATTCCATCAGGCAGGCCATCGACAGGCGTAACAAGGCTATTGATGACTCTATTACAGCAGACTCCATAAACCGCAGCAAGAAGAACGGTATCGATGCTCCGGTGGCATACAGCTCAGAAGACTCGATGATTTACATAGCAGGCAGCAAGAAGGCCTACCTCTATGGCAACTCAAACGTGAAGTATGAGAACATGGACCTAACCGCGGAGAAGATAAACATGCAACTGGACAGCAGCCTTGTCAGGGCTACCGGCGGCATGGATACCGTGAAGAAGGAGAAGTTCGGACTGCCGGTCTTTGTTCAGGGAGGCGATAAGTATGAGACAGATACAATGTCGTTCAACTTCAAGACAAAGAAGGGTCTCATCCTCAATGCCTACACGGAACAGGAGGATGGTTTCCTCGTGTCAGAGCGTTCGAAGCGTGACGGCGAGGGAAATTTCTACCTTCAGCACGGACGATACACCACCTGCGATGACCCCAATCCTGATTTCTATCTGGCTCTCTCACGCGCCAAGGTGCGCCCCGGAAAGGATGTGGTGTTCGGACCTGCATATCTGGTAGTGCAGGATGTGCCCCTGCCTTTGGCCATACCTTACGGCTTCTTCCCGTTCTCCAAGAGTTATTCCAGCGGTTTCATCATGCCTACATACGGCGATGAGACGGAGAAGGGCTTCTACCTGCGCGACGGAGGATATTATTTTGCCATTAGCGACAAGATAGACCTCAAGCTGTTGGGCGAGATATACACAAAAGGCTCATGGGGCGTTTCGGCTGCGTCCAACTACAAGATAAGGTATAAGTTCGGCGGCTCGTTCTACTTCTCATTCCAGGACAGCCGTTCCGGAGAGTCTGGTTTCCCCGATTACACGAGGACTACGAGTTTCAAGATACTCTGGAGCCACAAGCAGGACACGAAGGCGAACCCATATAACACGTTTTCTGCCAGCGTCAACTTTGCCACCACGGCATACGAGCGCAACAACCTCTCGTCGATGTATAACCCCACGACCCTGACCCAGTCCACGAGGACATCATCCGTCTCTTGGAGCACCAATTTCTCAAGCATCGGCATGAGCCTCTCTGCCACGGCAAACATTGCCCAGAACATGAGAGACTCCTCCATCTCACTCTCCTTCCCCGAACTGAACGTCAGCATCTCGCGCTTCTACCCGCTCAAGCGCAAACGCGCTGTGGGCAACCAGAGGTGGTATGAGAAAATCTACATGCAATACACGGGACGTCTCACCAACTCTATCAACACCAAGGAGGATAAGATCCTGAAGTCAAACCTGGCCAAGGACTGGCGCAACGGTATGCAGCACAACATACAGGCAGGAGCATCCTTCACTATGGCTAAATACATCACCGTTTCGCCGACTCTCAATTTCACCGA
>JAEEGL013893577.1_pt1 | contig 16976 bp, 19 predicted proteins | sample 9134231 | NCBI WGS metagenome assembly JAEEGL01 (sample SAMN16246548, study PRJNA631951) | gut metagenome | biome: gut microbiome; feature: rumen; material: fiber-attached | host: Bos | place: Iran: Karaj | collected 2018-10
TGATGGTGCACATACTCTCTCATGTAGCCCATAGCATAGAAGCAAATCAGACAGCCAACCACACCTACGATAAGGCACATAATAATGGCAAGCTTATCGATCATGATATGATTGGTAGTCGGACACTGCTCTACATAGCCGACCTTTTCCATCCAAGTTACGAGTCCTGTCTGCAGAACTGATAACAAGGCGCAGTAATATTTCCGGAATTTGAAGCTGTAATAACATACAAGCACAACTAAAACCCATTCCCCGATTAGTATAACTTGATCAAGACCATGGGTTTCTTCCAGAAAAGTTAATGTTTTACCACTTACTAAAGTGGTAACCGAAAAATACACGTCACATACGATTTGGATGATACAAGCCGCATACAATGTGTATCTTCGTAGTAGGCTTCCCTTCCTCATGCACGCCATCAGAAGCGCAACAAAGAAAGGAAATAGAATTAGAAAGCCTATCATTTCCATTGCATTTCCTCCTGTAAAAACTAAAAATATAGATACTATTAGTTTACTTCTTTCATTGTGAAAATGCAACGAATGAAAGCCCTTATTTACTGGCACATTCGTCATTTTCCCCATAAACTTCGTTTTTTATTTAACAGAGCCGTTGAAGTATTTATTTTCAACTATCTTTTTCGTCTGTTTTTCTTGCAATCTCGCCTTAAAAGGGATTAAATAGAAGAGATAGAATGCTTTCTAATAAAAGGAAAGATTCTGAAGAGGAGTAGAAAAGAGGAATCATCATGAGTGAAATCAAAATCCCAAAGGCATATGAGTCACAGCTGAATCTGCATGATACTCAGGTTGCCATCAAGACTGTCAAAGACTGCTTTCAGCGTCTATTAGCCGAAAAACTTACATTGCAGCGTGTATCCGCTCCACTGTTTGTGGCTCCGGAGACCGGTCTGAATGATAATCTGAATAATGTAGAGCGTCCTGTATGCTTTTCCATCAAGGAGCAGGATGAACGTCCGGCCGAGGTCGTTCAGTCCCTTGCGAAATGGAAAAGATATGCTTTAGGCAAATACGGTTTCTCTGTAGGTGAAGGCCTTTATACCGATATGAACGCCATCCGCCGTGACGAAGATACGGATAACATTCATTCTATCTTCGTGGATCAGTGGGATTGGGAAAAGATCATCCGCAAAGAGGATCGAAACATCGAATTCTTGCAGGACACCGTAAAGAAAGTTTACAGTGCACTTCGCAAAACAGAAAAATACATGGCAATCCAGTATGACTACATTGAAGAAATTCTTCCAAGTGAGATTTTCTTCATCACCACTCAGGAACTGGAAGACATGTTCCCTGACTTTACACCAAAGGAAAGAGAATTCCATATCACCAAAGCAAAAGGTGCTGTCTGCATCATGCAAATCGGTGATAAGCTAGCTTCCGGCAAGCCTCATGACCTTCGTTCTCCAGACTATGACGACTGGTCATTGAACTGCGATATCCTTGTGTACTACCCGGTTTTGGACATTGCTCTAGAGCTTTCCAGTATGGGTATTCGTGTAGACGCTAAGACTCTTACAGAGCAGCTTGAAAAGGCAGGACTTGAAGAGCGTGCGGAGCTTCCATTCCAGAAAGCCATCTTAGAGGAGAAGCTTCCATACACCGTAGGTGGTGGTATCGGACAGTCCCGTATCTGTATGTTCTTCCTGCGTAAGGCACACATCGGAGAAGTACAGTCCAGCATTTGGCCTGACGATATCGTAGCTACTGCTGAAAAGAACGGCATTCATTTGCTGTAATATATGCGAACCGGGGCGTGTAGTCTTACACAAGGTGACGCTCTCGCTCAAGGTGAAAACGCAATGGAACTAAATTCAAAAGACCATGAATCATACGATTCATGGTCTTTTTCATTAAGTACCAGCGTTTTCAATGCACCTTGGTTGCAAGACTACACGCCCCAGCCCCCTATACTTGCCTCAGAAGTTCATTTTTATTCTACATGAATGACTTCTGCAAACCTTGGAGGGTCATAGTCGAAACCAACTCCTATGCTACCTTCCTTCACGACTACGGTTGCCGCATGTTCTGCTGCCATCTTAAGTGCTCTCTTCATTCGTGCTTCTTCTGCGAGGCTTTTTGTTTCTTCCTCCAGGTATGCCACAAGGAACGCACCGATAAAGGAGTCTCCCGCTCCCAACGCATCCACGGCTTCCACCGGAGTTACCTCATGTTTGTAGAATCTTTCTCCATCATAAGCAATAATTGGATAACATCCTCGTGTTCCAATGGCGATTTTGCAGCCTAGTTGAACAGCTTTCTGAAGCACATCATGAATCTGATCTTCCGTCAGGTGGCTACAGGAAAAGAAACCATAGGTAATATACGGTGCTATGGCTTCGATATCCTCATGGTTGAATGCCGCATGGAAATCATAGCACATGGAGATATTGTGGTCGTTATGCAGTCTTTTCACTGTCTCTTTGGACACACAAGCAAGTCTGCCCAAAGCCAGTACATCGTAGGTCTTAATATAGTTGATTTCTTCTTCTGTAAAGCCGATGGGGTGCAAGTCTGTTACACCACGTCTGTTCCAATCCAAAAAGACTCTATCTCCGTCCGGTTTCAAACGCACAAGACTATATCCGCTGGATCCGGATTCGTGATGACTCTTAGAAGTATCCACTCCTACTTTTTGTAAAGTTTCTTCCAATAAGCTACCTGCCTTATCATCAGCAAATACGCCTAAAAAGCCTGCTTCCGCACCGCAAAAAGCGGCATTACATGCTACATTGTATTCATTTCCACCCGGATACATGCGTCGATTATCAGGATAAATATCCATGGTAGCAACGCCTGTTCCGAGAATTCTTACTTTCGTCATATTATTCCTTTGATTTCCAAAAATCTACCGGTTCGTAGTCCCGCAGTTTTGCTAGAAAGCCCCTTTCATTCAGTTTATCTTGAATCAAATCAAGTAAGGCTTCTGTTGGAGCAACAACAGTATGATAATGATACCCCGATGTGGCATTCATTAGCAAGCTGGACTTTCCGGTACGGATATCGTCCATAAAACGTTCGATATCATTTCTGCTCTTGATTCCCAGTTCTGCCCGAACTGTACCATAGACTTTATGATAAATAAAAACGTCTCGAACTTCTCCACCGTAATCCACGATTAATTTCAGTTCTTCTTCCACTTCTTCTTCCGTATGCTGCACTTTGAATACTCTGGATGCTTCCGCCAATGGTTCATCCAAAATATATCCGGTGTTTGTGGAAGTAATCTTCTGTCCTTCCGCTCTAAGAAGGGCTATATCCTGTACAATTACCTGCCTACTCACATCGAATTTGTTAGCGAGTGCATTACCGGATACAGGTTTCTTACTCTCCTGCAAGTATTTCACTATACTTTCTCTACGTTCATTTCCGTCCATTACTTTCTCCATGGAAATTGTTTTGTTCTTATGCTGCTTTATATACTTTCAGCAAGTTCCGTATAGTACGGTTTCTTTAGGCATGCTTCCTTCAAAATAGCATCCTGGGAAAATGCATCTTCTACATGACCATCAAAAAGGATTTTTCCTCGAGACATAATGATTACTCGCTCAAAGTACTCCTCTACGAAATCCATATCATGCAAAATCGCAATAACCAGCTTGCCCTCCTTGGAAAGCACCTGAATCATATGACCAATCAGTTGTCTTCCCGGATAATCCTGGGCAATGGTAGGTTCATCCAAAATCACCACATCCGTATCCATGGCGATGACAGAAGCAATGGCGATCATCTTGCGCTCATCCAGCTCCAGATCGTAAGGGTTCAGATTTTCCTTTCCCTCTAATCCCATGAGTTTCAGTGCCTTCAGGGCTTTCTCCTTAGCTTCTGCCTCCGGCATACCGATATTTAAGGGACCAAACATGACTTCTTCGATAACGCTGTACTTAAAGATTTGGTCATCTGGATTCTGGAATACATATCCCACCTTGTCTGCCAGAAGTGCCACGGTCTTACCGGAGATGTCTTCTGTGCCAAACCAGATGGTACCCTTCAAAGGCTTTAAGAGACCCTTCATCAGGCGCACCAGTGTAGTCTTGCCGGCGCCGTTCTGTCCGATAATAGCTGTGATCCTGCGGTCCAGCTGCAGATTCAGTTTCTCAAAGATGGCCTGGGTGTCATAGGCAAAGCCCAAGTCCTCTAATTTGAAAACTGCTTCTCCCATTTCAGACTTGCGCTCTTTTGCAGCCACTTGGATGGTTTTATGTTGCTCTCTAAAGAGCTCTGCGGCCTTCTCCATGGTCACAGGATAAGTGCCGTCCGGATTGTGCAAATCGTATTCCTTACACAGTTTGGTAAATACAGGCGGTGTAACGCCCAGGGTTTCCAAATCATTTCTGGAGAATACCTTCTCCGGGGTATCGAAATCCAGTACCTTGCCCTCATCCATGAGAATCAAGCGATTACAGTACTTAGCGATTTTCTCTATCTTTTGTTCAATCATGATGATGGTGAAGCCGGCTTCTGCCAACTGATCCACCACCCGGAATACCTGCTCAGATCCCTCAGGATCAAGCTGTGAAGTAGGCTCATCTAAGATAATGACCTCCGGCTGCATAACCAGGATGCTGGCGATGGCCACCCTCTGCATCTGTCCACCGGATAGGTTAAAGGGATTCCTGTCTCTATACTCCCAGATATCCAGGTTTCTCATGACCTTTTCGATTCTCTGCTTCATCTCATCCGCAGGGATTCCCAGATTCTGCAGGCCAAAGGCCACTTCCTCAAATACGGTTTCTGCCGCACCGGATAACTGATTAAAGGGATTCTGGAATACCAGCCCCACCTTTTCGCACAGTTCCTCTACCGGGCAAGTGTCAGCACTGACGCCGTTTACCTCTACCTTGCCGCCATAGGCTCCCTTATAGAACTGAGGCACCAGACCAATCATGGCCTGGCTCAGGGTACTCTTACCGGCGCCGTTTCTACCTACGATGCCGATGAATTCGCCCTTCTCTATGGTCAGTGAGATATCGTCCAGGGCCAGTCTAGTTGCTCCCGGATATCTGTATTTCAAATGTTCAATGGATATCACAGGCATAGTACTACCCTCCATACAATTACGGCTACCAGGATCAAAGTCAGCACCGCTACTGCCACCTTGTCCCCTTTGTACTTAGCCCGCTCTGTTAAATAGGTTTTCTTATTCTTTCTGCCAAATCCCCGGACTTCCAGTGCGATGGCCCTCTCTCTGGTATTGATGAGAGCGCTCATTACAACAGGAGAAATCATAGGGAAAAAGGCTTTCACGCGGACATGCAGCTTTCCTTCTGTCTCCATACCACGGCTTCTCTGGGCATCCATGATGGTGTTCTTACTCTTCATCATCTGTGGGATGATCTGAAAAACAGAGGTAATAATATAGCCAAACTTAGAAGAAAAGCCGCTCTTTTCCAGTTCATTCACCAGTTCCTGAGGGGAAGTGGTCAGTACAAATACTGCAAAAGCCAACAGCATATTCAGGATGTTACAGCCAATCCGTGTGGCATACAGGACGCCTTCCCTGTAAAATACCACCTTACCCAGTGCAAACAGCACGGTTTCATTGGCATGATAAAACAATCCCTGCACCAGGAAAATCACTGCAATAATGGTGAATGAAAACGCAACTAGCGGCAGAGCGCGCCTAAGCGTTCTGCCGCAAGCCAGTAGACATAAACTCATCACGATCATCACCGGAAAGAAGAATAGGTTTCCGGCGATAATCGGAGCAATCATTGCCACCAACACATAAAACAGTTTGGTGTATGGGTGCAGTTTATTTAGCCATGTTCCTTTGTCTATAAATAAGCTAAAACTACTCATTAATCCAATCTTTCTACTTCTGCATTTACATCATACAGTGCAGTCAATTTAGCTGGGATACCTTTCAGGATGTAGAATACAATGATGACTGTGATCAGTTTATCAGGTACATCTACAACTACTTCATCTAAGAAGGATCCAAGGAAAACAGGAAGGCCTTTAGCCTGTGTAAGAGCAAAGAGTGCATCGCCCCATACGTTTCCTGTTGTACCACCCCAGAAGAGTACGTTTAAAGGAGTGGAAATCACAACTGCAACAAGACCTACGCCCAGTGCGCAAAGCAGAGCTTTTCCAAATTTCTTCATGAAGCCAAGTCTAGCGAAGATACCGGCTGCAAGACCAATACCAAGGCTGGTCAGCGCGTAAATCAAAGTAATGTTATCACCGGTGGTAAGACCGTAGATAATATTGTTTAAAGCGCCACAGATAGCACCGATGATTGGGCCACCCAGACATCCGCCGATGCAGGTTCCGATGGAATCAAGCCATAAAGGAAGCTTTAATACGGATGCTAACAGCTTTCCAAGATAATTGATTCCGATACAAGCTGGAATCAGCACGATTGTAGCGACTGTGAACTTTGTTTTGAATAGGTTAATCATTTCAAATCTCCTTTTTGCTTTACAAAATCAACTTATTGATTCATATATTCGCTGGTAGTCATGATATTCACATGTAGCGGCTCTAAGCCCTTTAGCACTACCTCTACCGCCTGTTCTGTGCTCTCATCGATGCCTGCCACCGCATCCTTTAGATAGATGACGTGGGCACCGGAGTCGATCAGCTCCATAGCCGTCGATAGTACGCAGCACTCCGCTACCACTCCTGTCAGCACTACATTGTCATAGCGCTGGATGGCATCCCGGATCTCCGGAATGGAAAGAGATGAGTATACGGATTTGGTATAGACCGGATAGGACTCAACAGTTCCATCAAATACATCCATGAGCTCGTTGGCAAAGGGGTCCTGATTCACATGCGCATTCTGCGTATTATAATCTACCCACACGCCCTTCGGAGCATCTGTGGCGATGAACTTGGTGAAAGCTACGTCCATATCCTCTCTGCCTGCATGCAGTAAGTCTAGGATTCGACCGGCTGCCTCATCTACCCCGGGGCAGTACCACTCTCCTCCTTTGGCATATACATTCTGCATATCGATTACCAGCACCAGATCTCTGGACATTAATCAGCCCTCCCAGCTACATGTGTATTCATCTGACAAGACAGCTGTAAATACCCTGTAATTGTACTATCCTCCGTTGCTTTCGTCAATAGAAAAAAACAGCGCCCGTAGACGCTGTTTCCAAATACTTACTTTATTCTCTTAGTTTCCCTTAATTTTCGGTAGTGAGCCTTTTTACTTGGTTTTAAATACCCACACTTTATTAATAATAAATGTTCCCATTATTTCCAAAAAACTGAGGACTATTTTACTAATCATCGGAGCACATTTTAAACAGTCTACTGCCACCCACAAACACACATTATCAAAAGCCAGCATCCCCACACGAGTGATGATAAACTTTACCAATGGTTTAATTACCTCACCATCGTCGGACTTAAATACAACTTGTTTATTCAACACAAAGTTTAATAGCACTGCTAGCACATATGACACTGAATTTGCAATTAAATAGGGCACCTGTATTTTTATCAATGCCCAATAAAGCAGCAAGTTAAAACCTGTACAAACTCCTCCTACAACAGCGTATGAAACTAACTCAATAAATGCTTTCTTCTTCATTTCCAATCTCATAATCTATTACGTAATAGTTTTGAAGCGCAATTCCTACCTGGAAACCATTTAAGTCGTCTAAAGGCTTATTATCATATACATATATCTTGGCGGTTGCATTTGGTTTCAAATAGAAATCGTCAGTTACTACGAGATTTCCCACCGAATCACTTGCAATCGTTTTTCCTTCAAGCATAATATTAAACGTCCTGTCTTGGGCATTAACGCTGTCAGTTCCAAAACATAATGCAATGTTTTTTTCTACGTTCGAGTAATTTGTAACACAAATAATCGCGCCATCTTCGCACGTCCATATCATATTCTTTTCCCAGTCATAATTATGGAATCCACTATAAAACGTTGATTGTAGGCTAGTGTTTTCGACCAGAGTAAATCGACCATTTTTCCATAGTACTTTCGCACCTTGCATTTCATCAATGTCTTCTTCGTAAAGCCTATACCTTGTCGATGGCTCCATCGAAAATGGATAGTATGATACATTGTTTGCCAAAATTGTAGTATCGCACTTCTGTAACCCATACATCATCCCATGAATAGATGCTGCATTACCCGCTATACCTATTGTTTCATTGTCTGGAACCGCTTTTTGAACCTCATCTAATTTACATATACTAGAATCAAAAAGATAGTAATCTAACGAATAATATTGTTTAACTACTCTATAGCCTCCACCTAGTAGAAGAAAAATCATAATAACCCAGGCCGTTTTGAGTAAAAAGGATTTTTTCCTTTCATATAGTTTTATTATGAGCGAGGCACCTATTATGTATAAAATATAGGAACTTGAAAGAATGTGTTTATACTCACCATATCCATATTTCGTTGCTCTAAAGTATAATTCAAGCAGAGCGTACGCTAAGACCAAACATATACTAAGTCTGGAAAATGGTGTCTTTTCTGAATACACATAGTACAAAAAGAGAAATGTCACTAATGCAAAAGCAGCTATAACAATAATTAAATATAAGCTTTTGAATACTCCATTGATATCGCTAGTCTGCGGAACGCCTAATATTTTGCATAACACATTCATTATCGGCATCAGTACTCCACCATATGGATCAATATTTCCTTTGTCCGCTCCCGAGTTGGTCAACACAAATAGATTAATCTTGATACATCTATAAAAGCCCACAGGGTTAAAAATAATAACGCCAAAAAATACCTTGCCCAACTCCTTAGCTATTATAGCTGTTTTTTTCGTATATCTAATCGCCATAAACGCATAAATTAACACAATGATGGTAATGTAAACAGTATACTCAGCATATACGGCTATTAATCCAGCAGCAATAAAGCAGAGGATAAACCTATTGGATTCCAATTCGGCTTTGTTTTCGTTTTTTGAGAAAAATCTTGTTAATTCTGCCAAAAACACAACTAACAAGACACTTCCAAGCATATGTGGCAAGTATTGAAGTTCAATTAATTCGCTCCATAACGGACATAAACAAATAATTGTAATTAAAATTGCCTCGCTACTTTTTTTCATGCGATTACAATTCTTTACAAAGTATTTTGTAGCAGGAATAACCATCATTACTATTGCAATTCCCAAGTCAGAAAATACAAATGCACTAGGTAACCCTGTAACACTTATCACGTGTGCCCCAAGGATATCAAATCCAATTCTCGTCCTCTGTAACATATACTCTGCACACCAATAGTACATGTGATGATCATCATAAACTACTTTTTCTAGCGCACTATGGTTTTTTAACCAATCCATATTCGCAAGATAATACATAATATCGTTGTTTAAATGTTGAATACTATACAATTCAAATTTGCTAAGCAACGGTATTGCATAAATGATTGAAATGATTAATTGCGCTAGGAGATATGGTAAATTATTCAAGCCGAACCCGATTAAAAGAGTTTTCCTGTATTTTTTTATCGTTATTAGTACTCCAACCACCAAGAGTCCTATCAACACATAAGAAACATATTTTACCGGTGCAAAGGTGTTGATAATCTCAACTAAATTGACAATAAAAATGCAACCCATAATGGGACTAATAACTGCCAACTCTTTCTTTTTCTTTTCTGTAATTGGCAAAAATCTTATTACAACTAGCCCAACAACACTCAAGTATATGTAAATACTCCATGCAAGTAAAAGATTCATTTATTCCTCCTAAATAAAGAAGAGAGATTTGTTTTTCAAATCTCTCCTCTATATACAAAATGTCTCTTTGATTAGATTAATTATTCTTGTAGCACAAAGCGTATGCGTAAAAGTGATTTGTAGTAAAGGTAACTGTATTTGGGTTTGTATCCTCGTCTTTATAAACCTGTGCAGCACCACCTTTTGTAACTCCAATCATAGAATAGGTTCTATTTGCTGATTGAAGAGAAGCTGGAATTGTGTAAGTAACAGTAATTGGTGTAGCTGTTTCATATACAGGATTTTTTACATCTGCTCCTTCAGGGAAAATGCTGTAGGTTCTAGCCAGTGTATAGTCACCAGCGAATGCCTTAAACACGTCATAGCATTTAGGTCCCTGTACAGAGTTAATCATTGTTGCCTTTCCATTCGGAATAGTAGTTTTTACATCTTCAGCTCCCACCAGAGCAAAGATAGCCTTTTCTTCCGGTGTAGTTGGTTTCCAGTTAGAAACCACAGACGCGTTAGAAGTATTTCCACTTGGATTCTGTGGTAATACTTGACCACTACCGCTAGTTGTTGACTGGCTGCTTGGATTTGCTGCGTTAACTGGTGTAGCAAGCATTAATGCACATAAAAGTCCAGCAGCTACAGCACCCATTAAATAATTCTTTTTTTTCATATAAACCTCCTTATCACAGAGACATTTAGTACCATTTTTATCGGTAAATCAGAATACCCGAGAGCAAAATATAGACCAAAGTAAGAATTAGTAGGTATTTGTCCTTTAACAGAACATTGATTGGATCACCCATCGTTTTCTCGTCTTCTATTTGCATTTCATATCTCATAATGATTACGATAATTAGAGGTACGGTCCAAACCATCAAACTTGGAGCATTAGAGTTTCCATATACATTTGTGCTCCACAAAGCATAGAATAATACAGTCATTGTCATGCACATATGCATCATGTTTCCTAAATAATGAGCCGAATAATACCTGAGAACTTTCCTCGTCTCATCTTTGTTTTGAAGCATTACTTCTTTCATTCTCTTGCCCATACCCAAGTACAAAGAGAATGCCCAAATCGTCAAATTAAGCCAAACCGATACTTCAATATTTCCAACTTTAGCTCCATACATGACACGAATCACGAAGCCAGACGCCAAAAGAATCACGTCTACAATTGGAATATTCTTTCCACCGTAACTATAGAAAAGATTGATAGCCACATATATGACGATCCAACCGATTGCATTTTGAACTGCTGAATTAAAAAAGCATAATGCAACTTCGATTAAAAATAAACCGATTATCCAAATTCCTGCTTCCTTGCAGCTAATTTTCCCAGATGCTATCGGTCGTTTTTGTTTTTCTGGATGTAATTTATCTTTTTCAAGATCACAGATATCGTTTGTAATGTATATAATTGATGCTGCTAAGCAAAAAGCAATGAATGGGACTATATAGCTTACAAGCACATCCTTATCTAAAAGTTGTCTAGCAAAAAAAAGAGGAGTAAATATCAACAAATTCTTGATATAGTGTTTTACTCGAAGTAACTGTAAGCGCACATTCATCTTTTACTCCTCAGTTCATGCATTGCTTTTTCGTATATATCAACGCAAGCATTCGTGCTATACAGTTTTGCTACATCGTCTTTCTTCTTAATAAATTGTGAACGATTATTGATTACATCTAGTATCTTAACTGCCAAGTCATTCGCATCATTCGGAGTAGCTATTCGACCCATTTTGGTATTTCTAACAATAGTTCTTACGCCCGGCAAATCAGATGCAACAACTGGAGTTCCACAATACATAGCCTCCACCTGAACCATTCCAAAAGCTTCCAAAGAATTAATACTTGGAAGAACAAATACATCTAAAGAAGAATAGAAATCAGCCATATTCTCATCAGGTATTTTCCCAACAAATTCAACGTCTTCTATTTTTTTCTTCTTTATCTGTTCAACTAATTCGGGATAAATACTTCCTCCAGCAACTGATTTATAATCTCCGCCAATGCGCAAAGTGGCATTCGGGATTTGTTCTTTTATAAGTGAAAAAGCGTCAAGCAATACATTTAGTCCTTTTTCAGCCACCAGTCTTCCGCAAAACCCAATAACTGGTTTATTTGCGTTTCCTGTATACACAATGGAACTTTTGTAGTCTTTAATAGGTGTCGCAGATTCAACAAATTTATCTACGTACTTGTACGCAACCCTGGATTTTGAAGAGTAATCTATTGTTTGCACCATGATTTTGCCCGCTTTTTTAAGGCAGATGTTATTAGACCAATCCATAGTACGAGTTATGAACTTGTTAAGTGGAGTGGATGGTAAGTTGATATCGCAATGATATGTAACAACCAACTTTTCAGTATCAATAGATTTTGATATTACCGAGGACTCAATCATTGGCAAATGCATATTCACCACATCTGCCTCTTTGCTTAATTTACGAGCAAGGCGAATAAATTCCGGACTAATGGTTCCTTTACTAATTTTCCCAAGAATATCTGCACGAATTACTTTTACGCCATTAATTTCTTCATATCTTTTCAATTTTGCATGGTTAGATGTTAAAACTGTAACTTCATATCCCCTTTTACACAGTTTTTCAGCTAACAATCTTGCATATTCTGATACGCCACTTATGTATGGCCAATAGTAATTCAAAACAATTAGTACTTTCATTTTTCGCCTCTACTTCTATTTATCGTTAATAATAATACGCTATTTATTATTATTTTGCAACTCATATTGTTCATATAATCGTTTTGAATTACTACGATAAATAAAAGGAGGTATGAAATGAAACACGAACGTTCATCTTTTGACGTCTTAAAAAGAATTGAAGAACAACGTTTAAAAAGAAATTGGACCGAATACACTCTAGCAAAGAACTCAGGACTTACTCAGTCAACCATTTCGACATGGTATAGGAAAGACTTACAACCCTCTATAGCCTCCATTGAAAAAATATGCTTTGCTTTTGGAATCAGCTTAAGCGAATTCTTTGAATCAGATACCATAAAATCAAAACGAACCTGTATCATTTCTGTGCAACAGCAAAAAATACTAGATTTAACAGATCAGTTAGCTCCAAATCAACGAGATCTTCTTTGTTCTTTTTTATCCTCAATTATTGATTCACCTTCATAACAGCGCTTGAAAAAACCTCCTGCTTAAACTACACTTACGTTACGCAGGAGGTTTCCAATGAATATTTATGATTTTGATAAAACAATTTATCGCGGAGATAGTTCCATTGATTTTTTTCTATACTGTTTAAAAAGGAGGCCAAGAATTCTAAAGTATCTTCCCAAACAGGTATTATATACTTTCCTATATGCTTTAAAGAAAGTATCTATTGAAGAGTATAAAAGTACTTTTTTCTCCTTTTTGAACGCTCTAGACAACACCGATAAATATGTTGATGCTTTTTGGCAAAAGAATCGAGAAAAGATTAAACCGTGGTATTTATCCCAGAAACTGTCGTCTGATTTGATTATTTCCGCCTCCCCATACTTTTTATTAGAGCCAATTTGTCGCCAACTAAATGTAGATACGGTCATAGCAACAGATATGAACAAGCACAATGCAGAAATAAATGGTAAAAACTGCAAAGGCAAAGAAAAAGTCAATCGTCTTTTTGCAAACTATCCAAACGCCGAAATAGAATCATTCTATTCAGACTCTACCTCTGATGCGCCTTTGGCCAAATTAGCTAAGCATGCTTTTATTGTCCGGAACAACGAAATCATTCCATGGGTTTTTAGTAATTAATCATTCTTCATCATTCGTCCGAAAACTTCCATGCTATTGGAGGTGTATGCTATGGGAAATCTGTGGAAAGGCTTGTATAAGATAAGATGTTTCAGATTGTGTGCAGTATCGTCAATACTGTTGCCACATTGGTTAGTATCATTGTGACACTGAATGGCATCTGCATTACTATTAAAAATAGACATCAAAAATGACCGCTCAGCCCTCACAAAGTTGACGGTCATTTTTGATTTGTAACTAGTGTCGGGCCAGCCGTTTCCGGTGGCACCTTTTACTATACTTATTTTAACACATTCTAATCAGTTTGCAACCTCATATTACAACCGGATAAGATACTCCCTTGAAGCCTCCTTTGGTACTTATGACAACATCTTTACCTTTTTCCAAGTAATCTCTTACCCAAACTTCATTGGATAAGCATCCATCCATGGTGCAGACAAACAGTGTCTCCTCTGCGATGGTCAAGTCCAGTTCTAGAGTCTGTCCGTTTAGGATTCTTATACCGATTTTATCCAGTTCTTTGGCATCAATTCGGGGAATCGGTTGCCCTGATCGATCCATATTACACATGTCACCCATTATGTAATATTTATTACAAAAGTCCTCTTTGGGAATCTTTGTGATAAGCCAGTATGGCAGCAATCCACCTGCCAGTTTTCTTTTGCGTTTTACTTTTAGTATTCTCATAATTACACCAAATCTCGTATAAATCGATTCAACTGCCGCTGGTTCTTTAGAATAATCACTTTATCAGCATTTTCTCTTTCTATCCAGCCTGGCAGGAAATGAACAGAATCCAAGTGAAGGGCCTCTACTTTATAATGTTCTGCAAGCTTTCGAGTCAGCGTGGATTTTCCCGAACCGCTATATCCTATAATCGCTATTTTCATGTTATGCACCCTTTAAATGTTTTTTCTATATAGCACCTCTTCAGAACCAAATGCAGGTTGTGCTATATCCGTTAAGGCAAAGCCTTTTTTCTCATAAAATGCTCTAGCTCTTGTGTTGTCCTTAAATACCCAAAGTATCACTTCTTTAAAACCGGCACCCTCGATGTCTTTTAGAACCTTATCCATCATTTTTTGAGAACGCTGCTTTCCAGCTTTCTGTTTGTATATATGCTAATGTCTCTTCGTCTCCAAATTGTACTGTTCTAATCATCGATTTGTACCGCGCTCTAAATCATATCTCCAAAATTTCCATGAAGAAAATGCTGATACTCCGGATGATCTGATGCCACATCATATTCCATCCTGATGGTATGCCTTATCCAGTCTAGTTTCTTATCAGTCAGTTCTTCATATCTTGTGATTCGTATAAGTCCTTCTGTTTCAGCTTTCATGATTTCATCATATGCATCTTGAACATACTCCACCCCAAATACTTCCACGCTTTTATCACTTGTATACGCACAAGGAATCTTCAATTCAAATTCGGACTTGTGTATCGTCTTTGCTTGATAGATATATCCAGAAACCCCCTTATAGGTTTTCACAAGTGCATCTGGATAATACTCTTCCAAGCACAAGATACCATCATCAAAACCGTAAGGTCCCCATTTTTGCCAAATACCATCATAGTGAAATCCAGTTTCTTTACAATACTTTTCCACTGCATTGCATAAATACACAAGTGTGTTCTCACGTTTTGTCGAAAAATATACTAGCGGTATTCCATGATCTGACACTCTAGGCTCTAAGTGCGTGATGTTGGCTATTGAAGATGCGTGATAAAACAATGACTCTCTCCCCCTTATGTATGTCGATAAATGCTATTATATCGTTCTGTCTTATTATTTCCAAGCTATACCGCTTCTATTGCACAATTTGCTACTATTGTCAAGAATATTTGTTCTATTTTTAAATTGAGATTAGCACGCATGTTTGGTATAATAATAGTTGGGTGCTACCACTCGGTAAGCGGTTGGTCCTTTGCCGGATTCGTCCGAGAACTTCCATGCTATTGGAGGTGTATGCTATGGGAAATCTGTGGAAAGGCTTGTATAAAGATAAGATGTTTCAGATTGTGTGCAGTATCGTCAATACTGTTGCCACATTAGTTAGTATCATTGTGACACTGATTGGCATCTGCATTGCTATTAAAGATAGACATCAAAAATGACCGCTCATCCCTGCAAAGTTTGACGGTCATTTTTGACTTGTAACTATTGTCGGGACCAACCGTTTCCGGTGGCATCCTTTACTATTTCATTTTAACACATATTTAGGCATTTGCAACCATTACAGTTCCAGTCGCATGTAGATGAGTGCTTGGTCACCGGTGAGGCGAGATTTGAAGCCCTTTGGGTTGCGGCCATATTCTACGAAGCCTACTTTCTGATAGAGGGAAAAGGCTGTGGAGTTGTCTGCTACGACCTCTAGTTCCAGTTGCTCGTATCCTGCCTCTTTGGCGCAAGCGATGCAGGCTTTGGTGAGGGCGAGGCCGATGCCCAGGCCCCAGTATTCTCTGGCGAGGCTGATACCGAAGCTGGCACGATGACGGAGTTTGGCTTTATCGCCTAGACAATCGATACCTGCGCATCCGGCTATCCTGCCATCGATTTCCGCTACCAGTTCTATATCTCTTTTGCTTTCTGTTTGCTTTTTTAGGAACTCCGCCTCATCTTCCGGTGTAAGGGTATTCTCATCCGGATAGGTGGTCAAAAAATCTGTTTCCTCGTGAGTTAAGACAAATACTTCCAGTAATTCTTTTCCATCGGCTTCTGTACCATTTCTGATGATGCAGTTTCTGCCGTCTTTGAGTGTCACAGTTTCGTTATAAGTCATGGTTCTGTCTCCTCTCATCCTCAGTAGTTTCCTATGATAAGTCCTACGATAGCTTCTCAGCCAATTCTCTGCGAATCTCCCGTACTTTGTAGATAGCTTCATCGCATTGTCTCTTTGCGCCGCTGATTTTGGATTGTACTAAGAGATCGGCTACGAAACCATCAAAGAAGAAATCTGCAAAGGATAAAAGTTCCCCGATGTGGATGCTGCTGTATCCATGGACATCCTGCAATTCTTTGCTGAATTGCTGCAGGGCGTATTTCGCTTCTTGTATCTCCTGTTCCGCATGTTCCATCTTGGCGTGCTTGATAAGGCCGATGATGAATCCGCCCCCAAATAAGTCCAATAAGCCCCAGCCGCTGGCACCGTTTAATTGTCTCTTAGCCGCTTCCAAATGATACAGTGCTTCATCTGCCGCACTGATTGCTTCCTGTATTTCTCTACGTTCTAAATCGTTCATATCTGTTTCCTCCGGTACTTCTTATTACGTTTCCCTAAAATGTGTGGTTTGCCAGTTGCCAAAATGCCACCGCGCTGGCTGCTGCCACATTCAGGGAATCTACTCCCGGCTTCATAGGAATAATGGCAGTATAGTCGCATTCCTTTAAAATATCTTCTGATATTCCGCCGTCTTCATTTCCCAAAATAATAGCAAGTTTCTCTTCCTTCTGCAATACAGCGTCCTCGATGGAGATAGCATCATCCCGAA
>JAEEGL014105008.1_pt1 | contig 16976 bp, 13 predicted proteins | sample 9134231 | NCBI WGS metagenome assembly JAEEGL01 (sample SAMN16246548, study PRJNA631951) | gut metagenome | biome: gut microbiome; feature: rumen; material: fiber-attached | host: Bos | place: Iran: Karaj | collected 2018-10
ACATCCTCCGTGTAAGGCCGTGAAGGGATCACGGAGTTATAATCCGGGATAAACTTCGTATGGACACCGGATTTTTCACACAGTCCCACAATTTCCTTAAGCCGTCCGTACTGTTCCAGCGCCAGGGTGATGGCGATCTCGTCGAGTTTATTCTGCGGCAGAATGTAAAACAGGTTGTCGATCTTGCCGATAACACGCACGCCTTTATATTCCGTGCCTCTCGGGATGGAATCATCCAAAATGCCGCGTACCACATAACCCCATTGCGGGTTATGGCGTACTCTGTCGATATACTGCTCCGCTGCCCGGGAATATCCTACCAGCAGGATGTACTTGACATTGTAGCCTCTGGCGCGAAGGGACTGGAGCACCATAAAAACGATGATGCGGAAGGCTCCGTCCAGACAGATGTTCAGCACATAGAAATAGAAGAGCATGGTTCTGGAAAAGTGAGGCTGTCTGATGACATACAAAATGCCGAGGAACAGAAACAGTCCCACGGTATTGGCCTTGATCACATTCCAGATGTCGCGCTTCATGCTGCTGGCGCGTTTGGCTGCGTACAGGTTGAATAAATAATACAGGATCAGATAGCCCGGAACGATCACCAGCAGGGCCGAAAAATAGGTCTGCCGATCCAGCGTACCGGCCGCTACATCCCGCATGAAAAATGCGATCCCGCTCTTAAATTTCAAAAACCAGGCAAGCAGATACGTGATCACCACGAGCAGTGCATCTATGCACACATGCAGCCTGTTAAAGTACTTTTGGTTGTCCTTGATCATCTCAATTCACCTTGCACACTAAACTGTATTCTACCTTATTTTTGTAGAAAGGGCAAGATTCTTCCACAATAACAATTGCACCATAATATAAGAAGGCAGTCTTTTCAGGGAAAATCGTACCTTCCTGCTGCGTCCCTTTTCGGAAAGGGAAAGCCGGATCCCCTTCCATAATCCCCTGATATAGACGCCGCCAAGTCCCTTTACTGTAAAAAAACAGGCCTTCACAAAAAAACCAACCAATAAAAACGGCAGATTCAGGATCAGCTGCAAAAGAGGCATATTCTTTGCGATCAGATATACGCTGTTTCTCGAAGAAAGGTCCACCTTAAAAGCATTATGCCGGCTGCCCGAAGTACCGCTGCCCGCATGGTAGACAATGGCTGCGGGTGCCGTCACATTCAAAAACCCGTGCAAAAGCGCGCGATAGCCCACATCCACATCCTCTAAATAGGCAAAATGGTTTTCATCAAACATTCCGAGCCTGACAAGCACATTCCTTCTGTAGATCGCAGCTCCCCCGCAGGCGGAAAAGACCCGGCGTGCTGCACTGTAGCGCTCGGCACTCTCTCCTTTTCCCCTGGCAAACGCCCAGCCAAGGGCACAGTATTCATCACCGACACCGTCGATGATCTCCGGCTCCTTCATGGAAAGCATCTTGGCAGAGGCGGAAAAAATGCGTTTATTCTTGCTGATCGCCTTTTCCATCTGCAGGACAAAATCCGGTTCCGTCACCGTATCATTGTTCAAAAGCAGTACGTATTCCGTATCCGCCGCCCTGATCCCCACGTTCACCGCATGGGCAAAGCCGCCGTTTTCCTGCAGCCTGATCAGCGCAGCCTTCGGGAACTTCTGCTCCACGATGCGCCAACTGTCATCCGTCGAGGCATCATCCACCACGATCACACGAAAGGACGTCCCTTTATTTCTGTAAAGAAAGGTCAGGCAGTCCTGCAGATACTGTTTGCCATTATAATTCGGTATGATCACCGTTGTTTTTGTGAAAATATCAATATCCGTTTTCTTCATAATTTAAATTTATTAGTAGTTTATCGATAAAGTATATAAATATCCGTTTTCTTCATAATTAACTAGTAGTATATCGCTAAAGTATATTCATATTCGATATTGATCAGTATAAATATACACTTCAAACATTCATTTTTCTGCACGGAAAGTTTTAAGGATTTCTTAAACACTTAATTGCCGCTGATCAGGAACTCCGGCAGATATAACAGTCGTCCGCTCCTGCGCTGCTTTTCTGAAACACTTTTGAGCTGCTTTTCGTGATCTTCTCCTGTTTTTCTCAGTTTCCGCAATTTGTTCTTTCCGGCTGCTTCATATTCTGCCCTGGTGCGGATCAGTCCGTTGGCTGCTTTATCCACATCCAGCGGCAGGGATGCCCGATGCAGATAACCGCTATAGTGATAATTCATGCCCTCAAACAGACGCACACCGCCCAGCACAGGCCCTGCCGTCACTCGCCCATGGGCAATCTTCCGGCCGCAGATTCCCCAGATATCCGAGCGGACTGACAGGATGTCCGGCTGATAGGCAGTTGCGTAGAAACCAAGATGCTTGGTATGGGAAACCGTCACATCCCAGTCAAGCTGCGCATAAAAATCCTCCAGTGCTCTTTTCCCTGCCTCATAGGCATAGCGCTTGCTGTCCGGATTATCAGCGGTAGAACCTTTGTCCGTTCTCCAATGATATAAGATGCGTGGCACATGAACGATATGCTTTTTCATATAATCCGCAGGAAAATAGCCATAAGGCAAAAGACTTCCGTCTTCCTGCTGCGCAGCGGTCTGCTTTTCCAGCCTGGTCCACTCAATGCCGAGCACTGCGCGCAGAAACAGATCATAATCCTGTGCACCGTCATAAGCATGGCGGAGTTTCAGCTTTTCAAACAGATTCCGCTTCATCACCGCAAAATGACAGATATAGTTATTGGTAAGCAAAAGATCCAGATTAAAATCCGGTTTCATATTCGGCTCAAACACTCTGCCAAGGTCTGCCGAAATCTTATCTTCATCTGTGTAGGCCATATCACAGGCCGGATCATCGGCGAAGACCTTTGCAACCTCTTTTAACGCTTCCGGTGCCAGCACATCATCATGATCCAGAAGACCGATCAGGTCTCCTGTCGCAAACTCCAGTGCGGCATTGGTATTATCGGAAATACCCTCATTCATGGAAATATGCTGATAGTTTATCCTCTCGTCCTCGTATTTTTCCGCCAGCTGCTGCAGCCTGTCATCATCGGATGCATCTGCTATGACCAGCTGCCAGTTCCGGTAGGTCTGACCCAGCACGCTTTCGATCATATCCTTAAAATATTCCGGTTTCGTATGATATGCCGGTACGAGCAGGGAAATGCATTCCTTTTCATGATCGGCAAAAGCATCCGGCTTTGCCTGTCTTTTTCCGATCAGGGACTGTCGTTTGACAGGATGCGGATAGCGATAGACCTTTCTCTGCCAGGTATCCATGCCGCTTTTGTCCTTCCGCTCTGCCACGGCCCATACGGTATCCTTAATACCATTTCGTTTCATATAAGATATCGTTCTTCGGACATTACCCATGGTGGTCTTCCCTCTCGTTCTTTTTCAACAGATACCCATCAGCCAGATAACAAAGAAAAGCAAACAGGAGCACATAGCCCGCAAGATACACGGGATAATAGTACATAAAGAGCCTCGACGGCGCTGTCAGAATGATCAGCGGTACTTTGATCAGACTGCAGGCAAGCACCGCCACTCCCGCAAGATCCCTCTTCATTATGAAGAAGATCAGTCCTGCTGTCAGGATCAGGATCGGCCAGAGCGGCGCATATACAAAATCATAGATGCCGAGTTTCTGATCATAATCTCTATGCTGCCTCAGCTCCAGAAAGCGGATAACTGCGCTCCTGACGCCGTCCGACAGCGGCGCCGATAACGGATACTCAGCAAATGCCGCATGATTCGGATTATCCATATCCGCAGTCAGCTTCGTCGTATCCATCAAAAGATCCTTGCTTTGAAGGAAGTTTTCAAGCCGCTCCTGTAAAAACACCTCCGGATAGCGAAGGATCAATTTGTAATAGGCCCGTTTTGCCGCTGAAAACTGCTGCGGTGTATAGCTGCGCTGGAAATCCGGCTCGCCCCAGAATAAGTTGATGCCATTCTTCCCTTCGGCGACACCTTTTAACGTAATCTCTACATTGATCACCTGATCGATCTCATTTAATAACACAAGATCTTCTTCAGCTCCGGAAGTATGTGCTTTCTCTACAAGCTGTACTAAAGGGAGAACCATGCCCGTCAGTTCATACTGTTGTCCGCTTTCCATCCGTTCACCGATCTTCTGCGGAACAAACAGAAGGACAAAAAAAATAAAAAACACCAGTATTGCTTTGAATGATTTTCGTTTCTCAAGTAATAACAACAGTATCGGAAACAGGATCAGGTAATAAATAGCTTCTGTTCTCCAAACAGTCAGCACTGCTGCCGACACACATATCAGCACCATTTTGACAGTGAGTTTTCCACCATTCGAAACAAGAGTTGTGGAAAATTTGTCAGACAATTTATTGGTTTCTGCGGTCAACGATTTTGCAACTCTTCTTGCATTATTACGGTCGTTATCTTTGTTTTTGCAGGAATCGCCCTGTCTTCGATGTTTTGCAATGACATACAGCTCCGACAAGATCGTCAGCTCCAAAAAAGCCCATATATTCATGCGCATCGGGTACAGATCCGAATCCAGAACCGGAAGCATAACAAACGGTATCAATAATACCCAGCAATGCTTTGGGTGAAATCCTGCAATTTGCCCCGTTTTCTCACCCCATTGACTGCTTTGTTCAATTTCTGCTTTTCCTGTGGTTTCTCCCCCTTCGGAAAATGAGTTATCCACATTGATTTTTTTCTTTCCACAAAGCCCGGAAAGATTACAAAACACGCGGGATGCCATAAGCGAGATCACGGCCGCCTGCATCACGATCACTCCTGATGGAAACGGCAGCAGCATCAGCGCGAAGATGTAAAAAACGCTTGTCAGATAATTCTGCCAAAAGCTCGGATATAGATGGATCGCCGAGGACAAAATCCCAAATTCATCCATTCTCCAGATGCCCGGCCAGATCAATAACAGGAGTAATATCTGAACAAAAAAGTATCCGATCGCCACTCTGCGAAAGGTCTTATCCGCCGATCTGAAAAACCAGGGCAGCCACTGCCAGAGAAATAATACCAGCGCCAGAAAGCAGATTTTTACGGCGACGGTCTCCACCGACTTTGCAGTATTTTTCAGATCCGAAAAATCAAATACCGTATACTGAAAGATCAGCCGGTCTGTCAGAAAACTGATCAGAAAATGGAACAGGGCGATCACGACACCTGCCTTATGCAGTTTGAGTTTACCTACTTTCCATTCCATTGCTTTTTTTAGTTTATTACATGTTTTACGATTCCGTATTGTCATCCCGCGAATCTTTACTGTGCGAGAAATACATCCAGTTCCGCCGGGGTGCCGAGGACATGCACTTTATCCGCATCGACTATGGAAATGCGGACTTCCATACCCTGACTGATCATATAGTTATACAAAGGCGCCACATACTTTTCGCCTTTTTCCAGTTTTTCTTCTGATGAATAGTATTCCTGATAGAGTTTCTCGTAGAGGCCGCAGGTCTTAAAATAATATGCGCCAAGGGTGCAGTTATCAGAGATCCGCTGCTTCTCCCGTACCTCCACTACCTTTCCGTTTTCATCGAGCCTTGCAAAGCTCCAATGGTCACCGGGCGCATGGAAACAGGGGATAAAGCCGTCTCCCGCAATCTGTCCTTCATTCATCTGACCGGCCTCAACATAGGTATCGATGTTATAGATCATAAGACCGCTGTCTGCATCCCAGAAAGGCTGTGCCAGCATGGCCGTTGTCGCCTGACCGTCCGTTGTATGATCAAGCTCCACCAGCTTTACGTTCTCTATTCCCATCTTCCGGCAGGCAGAGCGGATAAACTCTCCCGCCCGGTCTTCCTTTCGAACCACAAATATATAATCGTTTTCCGGCTTTTGGAAGCCCGAAAGGCTCTCCATCGACCACTCAAAGAGCGTTTTTCCTTTCGCTTCGATCTGATATTTCGGAACCGTATAACCCGCTTCCCGGAACCGGCTTCCCAGCCCGGCCATAGTGATCAGGATCGTTAATTTTTCGCTCATGTCTCTTCCTCCGGTTTTCCTGAATTCATCAATCACTGTGCTTTTGCGGCATTCCGCAAATCATGTAGCATGCGCACGTAAAACCACCATATATTGTACCATATCACGCATGATGGGGCAAGGGGACTTATTCAGAATATTACGATAACAGGAAGATCAGCAGTTCTATGACAGGCATTTGAAACAGATAGATAAAATAGGTCAGGCCTGAGAGTTTTTTCACTGCCGGCCGCAGGCGCTCAGGGCAGATATCAGGCCCGCAAAGAAGCAGCAGCAGGCTGGCAAAAAAGAGCGTGATCACCAGAAAATCAAGCTTGCTGCGATGTCCGAGATTGGTATAGAAGACGATCGCCATCAGGATCAGATTCGGAAAAGCCACAAAGAGAAGCCCGCCGGCCATACCGCGAAAAGACGTCTTCGCACCGCCGCGGCTGCAAAAAAAGCCGCTCACTCCACCGAGAAAGATCCCAAGACCCAGTCCTGCAAGGGCTCTCAGAAAAGCATGATAGGAAAAGATCACATCGATCTTGCCGATCAGCCTGAAATAGTAGGCATACAGGCTTACCGCAGCCGCAAGACCGGATAAGACCAGCACCTTCCTGCCAAATAACAGATAAACAGCCACATAAAAAAGGCTGCCCCAGAACAGCACGGCAACATACCAGTTCGCAGAGATCAGCACCTCTCCGCCGATGGGGGAGCATTGCAGCATCAAAAACTCAGCCAGGCAGTTTTTCAGACACAAAAGAGCCTGCCGAAAACCCATAGGCAGCGTGATCATCCTGACGATCAGCATGGCGATCAGGCTCAGGAAATACAGGGGATAGAGCCGCAAAAACTTCTTTTTGGCATAGCGCAGAAAATAGGAAGGCTTCGAACCCGCGTCCGGCTGATCCTTAGTCTCTTCCCGTTTCAGACAGCTCTGATAAACGCCAAGCCCGCTCAGCAGAAAAAAGAACTCCACGCCAAGATACCCTATATGAAAATAGGGCCACTCCGTCTTTGCCGAGATATGAAAGCCCAGGACCACAAGGCAAAAGAGGATCCGCCAGATCTCGATATCGGACTTCCGTCCCTGTTTTTCCTTTATGTCCGTCTTTTTCTCCATCTTTCCAACCTGCCGCTCAGCCGCCTGCAAGCAGCTCATCCAGCCACTGCAGTCTCTTTTTCGTAAATGACTTCATGAAGGTCAGATCATCGCCTGCGTTCCCCATGGGCCAGCGCTGCTGTTCGCGGATCAGTGCGCCCGAAGCTGTCAGCTGATGCTGCAGCTGATCGATCCGGTTCATCAGGGCATCCGTGCGAAAGACATCTGACCGCCAGCGTTTCCAGGTCTTTTTCGCCAGCGCTGCGCTACCGCCTGCATCCAGATGATACATCCTGCTGCCGGGCTCAAAGATCACCTCTGTTTTCAGCGCCTCCATGCTTTCCTTGCAATAGTATTCGTTCTCCGTATAGACACAGCCGAAGGAAATATTCATATCCCAGGGGATGAAATATCCCTTCAACCCTTCTGTCGTATTCCTGGTGACAAAATAATGGTTTTTGTTTTCATTATCGAAAGCACCGGTCGCCTGATAAAAAAGCCAGTTTTCCATTACATTTGACGCATCACAGAGCCTGACAACGCCATCCGAAAAAGCCGCATCATCCGCTTCCATCAGCCCGGCCAGCTCATGCAGCGGCGCCCATTCTTCCTCGCTCTGCTGAATCGTATCGCCCTTGAGCAGGTATCCGCCACGGTAATCCGGCATATTTGCATCCGGCAGGTCACCGACAAAGTACTCCGAAAGAAGCGGCGCGGAGTATTTTTTCTTATAGATCCTCTCAACATTTTGTGAACCGATCCCATCACGCAGCTGCTGCGAAATGCTGTCCATATGAAGGAGCTTGGCATCCACCGGAAAACTCAGCAGATACAGTCCTGCATAGCCGTGATCGATCACAACTTCCACGTATTCACCCTTGACGCCCATGGAAATACCGAGCGTGTTGCTCTTTGCCCCGACTTCCTGCCACAGGTCCATGCACAGTTTGTCCCGAAGCCTGGTATTATCTGCATAAAGACTGTTCAAGATCCAGTCATCATCTTTTCTGAGGCCCAGCAGGGACACATTCTTCTTTTTGATCTGATCGCCGTCGCGCTGTTTCAGTTTCAGGCGCAGGCTCTTTTTTTCATAAGTCAGGCTGGTATTGCCCCGGAGTGTTCCGGTGGTCAGTGCCTTTGTCTCCTTCAGGCCACCGGAGGCAGCCTCTACCAGGGAAAGGTCAAAGAGCATCAGCTCACCTTCTGTCACCTCACCGGATGATGTCATGGACATCACGGGGAGTCCTGTAAATGCCAGATTGCACTTCATATAGGAAGTATCCGAGAGCAGATAGGCGGGAACCGCACTGTTTTCGGCCATAGCCGCTGCGATATCGTCAGGCAGCGCTTCTTCCGAAAGCAGCAGCCGGGTGTCCGGCGAGTCCGTTTTCAGCCTTGCCGCTTCAAAAACAGGTTCCTTTATATTCACCGGCAGATAAAAGGTTCGGCTCCCCTGATCGTAAGGAATCTGTATGCCATCGTAAGTCAGCTCAGCTATGAGTTCATCCTCTGCCCCCGCCTCGTTAAGGCCTTTTAGCTGCTCCTGCAAAAGCGCGGTCATCTGTTCTTCCGTCGCCTGCCACGTCCGGTCGCCGCGCTTTTGTATCAATGTCACAAAAAGAAAGGACAGCATCACAAATAATGCCATGCTGCCTGTTGCAAGGATATATCTGATCCGGTCATCATTTCTGCCCGTAAAAGTTTCCTCCTCAATTTATCTAAAGTTAATTCCCCTGTATTTTCATACCGGGCTTTACTCTACACTTATCACTCCGCATCGCAGCGGCTCTTCCTGCAGACCTCATCCATCTGTTCAACGGTCAGATTCAAAAACTCATCCGGCCTGATCGTGCGGTCATCTACGTAAAAACCTTTGTGTCCCGGCCAGGGTTTTCCATAAATGATCTCATCATAGGGGATCTCCCATTTAGCCAGCCACTCAAGCAAAACCTTCGCCGTATTGGCGTTGATCAGCCCGATGTTTCCGCCGTAACTGTTCATATTGCGGGATGTAAACAGCACGATCTTCGCACCGCCTTCCTTGTACTCCCTGATCTTTTCGAGCATCTCCGGATAGGGCACAAGGTCAATATACTCCTCATCCTTCTTTTTAATGGGGCAGAGCGTCCCGTCAATATCAAAACAAAAAGTCAGATCGTTATACAAAACATTTCCTCCTGAAATAATTAGAGTTTACTCAGTCAAGCTCCTCCATGATCGCAATGGCATTGAGCAAAAAGCCGAACACCTTGCCCGGCTGGTCCATATGGAGCGGCAGCATAGATAAAAACAGCCCCGCTTCACAGATCCGTACAAAGCGGTAATCATATCCGTTTCTATCAAGATACTCCCGGAACACCTCTTTGTTCTGAGAAAGGTCCGCATCCACGGAAAGCTGCCACTTCAGGTCTGCGCCCAGTGCAACCTGATATAAGCCGCTGTTGAAGAAATCATAGCCGCCGCAAACGGAATGAGAAAGCTTTGCCAGATCATAATAGGGATCCTGGTACATCTCATCTTCCGTCAGCGCCCCTTTCGGATCGATCAGCTTCAGCAGCCCTGCCTCTCTGCTGTATAGGATGTTGGAAAAGCAAAGATCGCCATGTCCGATCACAAGGGACTTATCCGATACCTGATGGCCCTTTTTGGCGTAAGCTTCTTTCCGAAGCCGCCGATAAAGCGATTCATATTTTTTTACGATCTGTTCAATTCCATCATAAGAAGTACCCATCCTGAGCATGGTATCAAATTCTTCATAATGAGGATTCTTTTTCAGATCCTCTATCCTGCGGCGCAGTTTTTCGACATAGCTTTCTTCTGCCGTCTTCTCAGCCGTTTTTACATCCGTCTTTTTCACGGCCCTGTTTTTCAGAAAATAAAACAGCTGCTCTAAAATATCCGAAAGCTCCTCGACGGACACCGCACCATGGACATACCGGATTGCAATATCCGTTGTATGGATCCTCTCCATGGTATAGCACGCTCCCTTTGCATCTTCCTTATAATCATAAGGCATCACGAACCACTGTTTCATGGAATCCGGCAGCATCCCATAGAATTTATATTCCGATTTAATTTTTTCTTTCTTGGTTGAACGCTTCGTTACGGTATGCTCATCACCCTCGAGCGCGTTGAAAAATCTCGCATCAAATCCACCTGTGATATAGGAAAGGAAATTACTCTGGATGGAAAGATCCGTAAATGCATCCTGATCGATCTGATCTGCCGTGACACTCCGTTCCTCACATTCATCCGCCGCGGCCAGCATCGCTTCCCGATCAGGAAACAGGATCGCCGCTAAGGCGTCACCGCACTTTGCCGTGTAAACAGTATCTACATAGGCAGCTTTCTGGATCAGAAAATGGAGCTCCTTTTCACTGCGGATACCAAAATTCGAATACAGATACAGTACCGCGCAGCCGTCAGAAACGCTTGTATTTCCAACGTTTCTACCGTTTGTAAATTCCTGATTTAATTTATAGACGCTGTCATTTCCTTTCAGTATTATAAAATCACGTGCGTTCTTTGCACTCATGCAGACCCGCTGCAAACGTTCCTGCAAAGGCACTCTTTTGAGGATCGTTTCCCCAAAACTCTTCTCGCCCGTGATGGACCGGATCTTCCGGTCCGGCATTTTTCTGTCATCATAAATGATCATTACCTGTTTCATTGTCTGCGCCTCATTTATCAGTCGTTTCCTAACTACCGTATTTTCATACCGGTCTTTACGCTCACTGAAACTGCTGTGCCATCCTGTTTATTGATACGTTTTGCTGCCCAGATCACGGTCCCGACAGCTGTGATCACAGCGACTACAACAACAGAGATCAGTGTATAGGTCTGCTGGATCTCCATCTTTCCGCCGCGCAGGAAAATGGAATCGATATATTTCCCGAAATCACGAAAACGATAGTTGATCCCGAGATAAACAGAGAGTTTCTTCAGTGTCACGATCTCAGCACCCCAGCCTGCGGCACTGGTGATGATGATCAGAAATGCTCTGCCGGTTACCAGATTGGCCGTAAAATCATACCATTTCTTCACGACATCCAGCGCACTGAGAGCGGCCATGGATCTGACGGAAGCCCGTTTTTTGATCAAAAAGCGGTTTAAGTATGTATGGCTTCCGGGAATGGCCAGATATAAAACCAGCCCGGCCAGGATCAAAACGCCAAAGACAGGCGTCACCCCTGAAAGCTTTCCCGAAAGCAGGATATCCATGGGAAGAAGCCATAAAAAGAGCGCCAAGATATCAAAATAGCGGTCGACTACCACACTCAGAAGCCCCACCTGCCAGATCCCGGTCATGCGCCATACCTCTTCCACCCTGTAAACCTCGCCAAGCTTGAACGGGATCAGAAGATTGACCAGCGTTGTGCGGAAATACAACAGCACAAAACGGCCGAAGGGAATCTTATGTTCCATCAGCACAAGATACAACCGTATCATTTTGAATAAGTGTACACAGGCAAATCCTGCGATCACCCACAGAAGGGTCAGCATATCGATCTCCAAACCGTTTCTAATTTACAGCAGTTCCTTATCTTCTCCCACAACCTTGCAGGTGTACGCTTCGCGCGGCGTATCCCTGTACTCATCCAGGATCACTTCTTTATTGGCAAGATAGGCAAAAGCCATGTTCAGCACTTTGACAGCCTGGGATGCCATTTTGACATTGGATACCTGGTCATCTTCCCGCCAGGAAACGGGATAAAAGATGATATCGTGCTGATAATAATGGGATGCTAAGATCATAACATAATTAAACATCAGATTATCCGGGAACTTCTGATAAAACTTATTCTTCAGCATCTTGGTGGAATACAGGTTCAGACCGCTGCCAAGGTCAAAGATCCGCTGCCTTGTCACAAAGGCAAATATGAAATCATAGACCACGTTGCCGAAGGTACGAAACAGAGAATAACCCTCTAATTTCGAACCGCGCATAAACCTTGCGCCGAGCACGCAGTCATGTCGCTGATAGATCCCCTTCTTTAGCATCGGCAGGAAATCGTGAATATTGCCCTGGTCATCGCCGTGGAGCATGCATACATAATCATAACCATGGTCCACCGCATAGCCGAAAGCCATCTTCTGCGAACCGCCCAAGCCGTAGTTTTCGTCGTTCCGCACCAAAATGATCTTATCATTCGGATTCTCGGCGAGGTATTTCAGTACAGCCCCTTCCGTATTATCGGTACTGCGGTTATTGACCACAAGGATCTCTTCAAAATACTCGCAAACCTGCTCATCGAGCTGCGCAAGGACGCGCACGATCTGCTTTTCACAGTTATAAGCCGGTATGAACAGCATCATTCTGTCTTGTTTTTTCATGCCTGATCTCCTGATTGATTCGTAGTTTTTTGCTCCAAAAAGATTTTCCTCGTGATAAAATTATAAACCATCACGATTCCCGTAGCAACAATTTTAGCACCTGCGGTCACAAGGCCGGCAGTCAGGTACTTCTGTAAAAACGCGCTGTTTTCATAAACCACATCGATGGAGAATTTTATGATCAGCTCATTGAGTGCAAGCCCGATCAGGCTCAGCACCACAAAGATCACAAATTCTTTTTTCCGGTCCATATCCTCCCTGCGGGTGAACACAAACTTCATGCTCAGCAGGTAATTGATGATCACGGAGATGGTAAATCCCCAAAAAGCCCCCACCAGGGCCGCCGGTGTGGTATCCATGCCGGCGCTGCGGCAGATTGCCGAAAGCACCAGGGTGATGACGAAGTCGATAAAGAAGCAGACAACGCCGACGACGCCGAATTTCAAGATTTGTTCGATCAGTTTTTTCATATGTATATCCTATTACTTCCAGTTCACCGTAAAGTCCGAATAATCCAGTGAAAAATTCGGATTATAGTAGGGATCCCCTGCGGCAAGCTGTTTTTCCCACTTTAGTCTGAAGCGGTCGGATTCCTGCTGGTAGCGCACTGCGCTCGCATCCTTTTTATCCGTCCCCCGGGATTTGGACTCGTAGTGGTAAAGTTCCGCAAAGGGGGTGAAGATGTTGAGGAGGCCTTTTTCCCTGACTTTCAGGCAAAAGTCCACGTCATTTAATGCCACCATAAACTCTTCATCCAGGCCGCCAAGCTGTTCATACAGGAATCTGCGCACCATCATGCAGGCGCCGGTGACGGCAGTCACGTCCTGGGCGTAGCAGAGTTTTCCCATATATCCCACATTGGCCTGAGGCACGCGGTAATGGGTATGGCCGGCCGTCCTGTGGGCCCCGAGTCCGATCACGATCCCGGCATGCTGGATGGTCATATCACCGTAGTACAATTTTGCGCCCACAACACCCACGTCACTGCGCAGAGCATACATGAGCATTTCCTCGATCCAGTTCGGCGTGATCACCTGGGTATCATTGTTGAGCAACAGAATGTATTCGCCGCTGGCCTGTTTTTCCCCGAAATTATTGATCCGTGAGTAGTTGAAGACACCCTCATATTTCACAACCCTGACAAAGGGGTGTTTCTCGATCTCGCTGTAGTAATCAAAGATCTCCTGTGTTTCGGAGTTGTTTTCCACGATGATGATCTCATAATTGTCATAGGTGGAAAGGTTGATAATGGACTCCACGCACCTTGACAGGTCTTCCGTGTGGTCTTTATTGGCGATGATGATCGACACCTTCGGCCTGGCTGTCAGTGGATAGCGGATCCGGAAGATGGTCGCAAACGCCCTGGTACTCTCGATCTCAAAGTCCTTATAACCGTGTCTTTTCAGATGATCGGCCACAGCGCCTTTGGCGGCATCCACCGCATAGGTTTTGGCTTCAATGCCGGAGGCCACGCTGCCCGCATGGGAACGCCAGTAATAGAGCATCTTTGGCACATGGACGATATGCTGTGCCTTATCCGTCATACGCAGGATCATATCATGGTCCTGGCTGCCGTCAAACTGGCTGCGGAAAAGGTCCTCACCCTCCAGCAGTTCACGCTTAAACGCGCTGAAATGGCAGATGTAGTTATTCGCCCGCAGATTATCCGGCGCAAAATCCGGCTTAAAATGCATAGTGATCATATTGTCGATGCTGTTTCCCTTAAAGGTCGCTTCATCACAGTACAGATAGTCCGCATCCTTTTCACAGATTGCCTTCATGTATTCATAGAGCGCACAGGGATGCAGGATATCATCATGATCAAACAGCGCCACATATTCACCGCCGGCCAGGGACAGGCATGCATTGGTATTGCCGGAGATCCCGCGGTTTTCCGTCAGCTTCAGGTATTTGATCCGCTGATCATCTGCCGCCAGGGATTTTACATATTCGCCGACATAAGCATGTTCGTTATCGGAACCATCCGCCAGGCACAGCTCCCATCCGCCATAGGTCTGGGCTGTTACGGAGCCGATCATTTCTTTTAAGAATTTTTCAGGTGTATTATAGAGCGGCACCAAAATACTGAAGGTGATCTTTTTGGGAAAAACAGTCTCCTCCTGCTCCTTGCGCTGCGCCGCTGTGGGAAAGCTGCCTTTGCCATGGATCTTGATGGAACGTTTTTCCCTGTACTTATTCAGGATCTTATGTGCGATCCCCTTGGGATTTCCATGCGCCAGGATCCTGGCCTTGGAGGCTAAAAAGAAATTGATCACGACTCTGAAGGGCTTTGCCAGTTTCCAGAAGATGGAGCCTTTGATCTTTTGCAGTTTCATGGTCAGGTCTTCCACCTGCCGCTGGCTGTCCGCAAGGCGGTAGGCAAGTTTCTCGTTTTTTGCCTTTTCCCGCTCATACAGATCCTTGTAATAAGCCTCTAAGTTTTCTTCCGGCTTGCCTTCCGGCATAGCCAGACTATTCACTTTTTCCGTTTGTTTTTCTTTATCCATATCACACATTGATCAGCCGGCGAACGTCTCCGGCTCTACACTCTCTTACTCCTTTTCACGGCGCAGGGAACGCAGTGGTTTGGTCAGTTTCCAGCTTGCGGAGGACTTGAGCGCCTCAAGCTGCTTATCGCGGTTCTCTGCCAAGAACTTGTAATCCGAGATCGCAGTCCTGATCTCATCATAGGCATCCTTGGAAGCCGGAATCTCCTCTAAGGAAAGCATCAGATAACTGGTCTGATTCTGGGAAACATCAATGGAAAGCTTCGGCTGATCGGTTTCGAAGCAGTATACACAGCCTGCCAGAAGATCGCCGTTCGCTAAAAATTCCTGTTCCTTTGACCTGCCGCCGGAAACGGATAAGATACCGATCCGAAGGAGTCTGACCGGCGGGAGCATCAGGATCATCTCACCGCTTTCCGTAACAGGGATCTTGTAATGATAAACTTCCTGCCTGCTGCCTTCCGGCGATTGCTGCGAGCGCGCCACATCCGCAGATGAGATCGTCTCTTCATGCTGGGACGGGTAACGCACCGTGATCTCATGTCCGCCGGAAGAAAGCAGCATGGACTGGATCTGCCAGCGCCGGATCAACGGTTTTCCGTACATATCATATTCATTCCGAAGGACCGCTGCCGCCTGCTGTACATATTCCTGGAAATGGGTTTCCATGATCAGGAAATTCTGTCTTACGTTCTCCGGGAACCCTGCTTTTTTATACAGCTCATCAAATACCGGCTCCTTATACATCATGCGGTATTTCCCTTCCAGGAAATAATACAGGAAACGGAAGATCACAAAATCCACCGGAACCGTAAAGGTAAAGGTCCATTCATAATCGATCAGCACGGCCTCCTGATCAGAGACGATGATATTCTGCGGGATCATATCGATATCCGTCACGGGAAGACTCATTACGGGATTCTCTTTTCCGGTCTCATCAAATGTCCTGATCTTGTCGGCCGACACATCACCGAACCATCTTCTGAAATCATAACTGCTCTCAAAAGGCACCAGCTGCGGCAGGCTGCGCACTCTTGAAACAAAGTTCAGCAGCAGTTTTTCCGCAGTTGCTCCCTCTCCGCGCTGTACCATCTGGTCCAAAAGGGTTTCCATACTCTCACCCGGGGCAAAGGAAAACTCAACGGCGTCCTCCCTTTCATTGGTCAGCTGATTCACAACCAATGGTTTTCCGAGTACCGAAAGACCGGACAGGGAAGTGGACAGCGCACTGCCCATCATGGCGATATTATGGATATGACCGCCGGAAAGATGGGAAAAGGCCGATTTGACAACCCGCTGTTTATAAACATCCGTACGGATCTGCATTTCCTGCCGGCGCTCATTGGAAAATCTGGTATATTCCGGCAGCAGGCTGATCAGTTCTTCGCCTTTCAGGGAGATCACCAGCATATAGGCATGGGCAAACAGCGGATACTGGTCTGTCGCAAGCAGTTTATCCGTCACGATCCGCTCATCAAAAAGCTCAATGGCTGCATCCTGGAAATTATAGCGGTTATCATCGCACTCCCCATGATCGGGAAGATGCCCGTCCGAAAAGATCGCCACGGGAAAATCCACAGCCGGATAGGGATAATACCATTTCGATGCGACATTCTCATAACCGGGCTCCTTCTGAAGCTGCCGGATAAGTGCATCCATCCTGTTCTTGGAAATATCCGATTCACCATAACCCGAAATGGAAAAACTCCCGTTGCAGATCGCATGGACTCCATACGGATTATTCCAATACATAGCCAGATAACCGTCCTGATTTTCAGCGATCCAGCTTTTCAGTTCTTCCACTCCCGGCATCCTTGTCAGGCGCCAGTAGCTCCCGGGAACGGATGAACACTCCAGAAAATGTTCCAGATTCCCAAGTCTTTCTGTTTTTAACATACCCCTGTTCCCTCCAATTGATCAGTAGTTCTCCGGCTCCGAATTTCCATATCGGTTTTTATCAGCAACTCTCCGATTCCACTGTTATCCTGGTGTTCATATCGTAAAAGCCCACCGTATTCTTGTCGGAGATCACGGAAATGCTCACCAGGTCATAGAGTCT
>JAEEGL014686251.1_pt1 | contig 16976 bp, 19 predicted proteins | sample 9134231 | NCBI WGS metagenome assembly JAEEGL01 (sample SAMN16246548, study PRJNA631951) | gut metagenome | biome: gut microbiome; feature: rumen; material: fiber-attached | host: Bos | place: Iran: Karaj | collected 2018-10
ACATCAATATCATAATCTTCTTCCTCTTTTAATCTTTTAACAGCTCTATCAGCATCAATATAAAGATTACGAGAGTTCATTCTTCCACCGCTAATAATTAATGGAGTTCTAGCTTCATCTATTAAAATTGAGTCAACTTCATCTATTATACAAAAATTAAGTGGTCTTTGTACTCTATCTTCTTTTCTAACAACCATGTTATCTCTTAAATAATCAAAACCAAGTTCATTATTAGTTGTATAAGTTATATCACATTCATATTGTGCTCTTTTTTCTGCTGGTGTCATTTCTTTTTGGTTAGAACCCACTGTTAACCCTAAAAATTCATGAACTTTACCCATCCACTCAGCATCACGTGTTGATAAGTATTCATTGGCAGTTACAATATGAACACCTTTACCTTCTAAGGCATTTAAATAAGCTGGTAGGGTTGAAGTTAATGTTTTACCTTCACCAGTTCTCATTTCAGCTATATTACCATAATGAATAGCAAGGCCACCAATTAACTGAACATGATAAGCTTTTTCTCCTAAAACTCTGTATGCAGCTTCTCTAACTACTGCAAAAGCTTCTACTAATATGTCTTCTAAAGTTTCTCCTTTAGAAAGTCTTGTTCTAAATTCATCGGTTTTGCTCTTTAACTCTATATCAGTTAATTTTTGCATTTCTTCATCTAATGCTTCTATTTTATTTGCTAAATCTTCAAATCTTTTTAATTCTCTTGCTTCGTGATTGAATAACTTTTTTAATAATCCCATTTTCTCACCCTTGAAAATATTGTATCATTTTATTTAAAAAAAAGATACATTTAAGTATCTTAATTTGTTTCTAGAATTCCATATGCTCTATCTTTTCTTTTGTAAACAACGCATATTTTTTCTGTTTCAATATTCTTAAACACAAAGAATGAGTGACCTAATAATTCCATTTGAGTAATAGCTTCTTCTTCATCCATTGGTTTTAAAAATAATTTTTTTCTTTTAACAACTTCTTCTTCAGGTTCTTCAAAATAATCCTCTATTTCTGGTTCTATTTCTTCTATTTTATTCCTATTACTTAATTTAGTTTTATATTTTCTAAATTGTCTTTCTAATTTATCACTAACTATATCAATTGCAGCATATAAATCTTCATTAATTTCTTCCGCTCTAATGAAATATTTACTTTCATTTATAGTTACTTCTACTTTTTGATCAATTCCATTAACTGATATTAAAACCTTAGCTTCAACACTTTCTGGATTTTTAAAATATTTGTCCATTTTAGATAGTTTTTCATCAATATAATTTTTTATTGAATCAGTTACTTCAATATTATTTCCTCTAATTATAGTTTTCATAATTATCCTCCTATATTCATTTTATCACAAAAGAAAATACAATACTAGAAAAATGTAAAGAAAAAACACACGATACTGCAGTGTGCTTTAAACGGTTGTTAATTTTACTTCTTTAACGTTGATTGCTTGATGACCTTTAGCGGTTGATATTAAATTAAATTCAACAATATCGCCTTCTTTAAGAGTTTTGTAACCCTCACAGTCAATAGCTGAGTAATGAACAAAAATGTCTTGATTTATTAATTCTTCTGATTCAATAAATCCATAACCCTTTTCATTGTTAAACCACTTAACGCGACCCTTACTCAAATTAACACCTTCCCTTCCTTTACTGCTTCCCACCGATTTTATGGCGAGTATTTTAATTGTAAACAATATATTAAATATTTATTAAAAATTTGTTTTAATTTACAACTTATTTGATTAAAGTGAAAAACATATTACAAACATTTTTAAAAATTACTAATTTAAACATCAAATTCAATCATATATCTAATACTTAATTTTTATATATATAAAATTGTTAAACTCTATTTGTAGGAAGTAAGAATATGAAGGAATTAATAATTAGTAAAGCAATGGACCATGTAAAGAAAACTGGAAATTATTCTGAAGCAAAACTTGCAGAAATAAAATATGGTTTATCTACTTTATATATAAATATAACAAAAACAATAGTTATCTTTACTATTGATTATTTTTTAGGAATTATAAGGGAATTATTGCTTATATTATTATTCTATGGCTTATTAAGACTTACAGGTTTTGGATTACACGCTAAAAAAAGTTGGCAATGTTGGATTGGTTCACTTATAACATTCCTTCTTTTACCTTTCCTTGTAAAATATTTAACAATATATTTTTATGTAAGATTAATAATAAGTGTTTTATCAGTAATAATTATATTAATATATGCACCAGCTGATACAGAAAAAAGACCACTAATTAGAAAAAATAAGAGAATTCTATTTAAAGTAATATGTACATTAACATCAATTATATTAACAATATATTCTTTATATACAAAAAATGTTTTAATACAAAATTCTATTTTCTTTTCGCTAATCTTAGAGTGCCTCATGATAAACCCATTAAGTTATAAAATATTTAAGCTGAAATATGCTAATTATAAAAATTATAAGAAGCATATAACAGCATAAATATTTTAAATAAGTATAAAAAGGAGGTATTAAGATGTTAGCATTATTAGGTGAGTTTATAGCTAGAACTGCTTCTGGAGCTTGTTATTATATGTGGTTAGATGAAGAAGAAATGCCAGAAAGTTTATTATAATAATCAAAAAATAATTAGGAATAATTAACCTAATTATTTTTTATTGTCATAATTGAAATAAATTTATTATCTTTCACGCTTTGCTCTAATAAAATTTTATTTGTTTCTCCTAATAATTTATTAACAATGTATAATCCATATCCTCTATTTTTACCTTTAGTGCTAAATCCTTTAATTTTCATTTTGTTAATATCAATATTTTTATCATTAATTGTATTTTCAATATAAATGATAATATTCTCATCTTCTTTATATAAATCTATAATGACTAATTTACCATTTGATTCACATGCCGCTTCTTTGGAATTATCTAAGAGTATACCTAATATTTTACAAACTCTTGTTAATGTTTTAGAATCTAACTCTTCTAAATCTTTTATTATTTTATTTGAAACATTAATAAAAACTTCAATATTTTTATTTTTCATATCATAGATTTTGTAATAAAAAAGTCCTTTTAAACCCGAAGGTAATTCATATAAGCCTTTAGAAGTTTTATTACTTTGATATGTTAATAAAATGTCATCTAATACTTTATTATATTGTTTAGTATTTTTATTCTTAATACTTTTTAACACTAATAAATTATTAACCATTTCATGTCTATCAATTCTTTCTTTATCAATAATCATTTCATATTCTTTCATAAAATCTAATAATATTTCTTGCTTATCATTAGCTTTTTTAGTTTTAACACTTTGAGTCATAGAAATAATTATTAAAGAGAATAGTGTTATTATTAATAGTATAATTGATCCAATTGAATAAATATCAGTTGAGATAATCAAATAATATGTTAATAATACCAAAACAAATATGGACAATACTGTTAGTATGGTCATGTTAACTATTTTATTCATAAGGGAGTATAACTTATTTGATATATTTGAAACAAATTTAAAATTTGAAATTAATAACATCATTAACATTATAAAATTTGAAATTAGTACTTTTAATAATAAGTTATTATTAAACTGTTGGATTGTATGTATAAAAAAATACGCCATAAATAACCCAACTATAGTCTCTGTTATAAATCCTATTAAATAAATGATTAAACATTTTATTATTAAAGGCTTCATGTTATCTTTAAATATAATTTTAAAGATAACACCTAATTCTAAAAAGTTAATGATTATTTTTGAAAATCCATAATTATAAAATGTATTATAATAAGTTAATATTGTAATTAATAAAAATATAATAAACGTTTTATAATTTATTTTTTGCATTTGATTTTTAAAAATTAGTGAATAACTTTTTATATATGCATAGTGACAAATTGTTATTCCAATTATGTGTATTGCTGATTCCCACCACTTCATTTTTTTGACAACTCCTTCTTGTGTGTTCTTGATAGTAAATTTGTTTTAGTGCCATTTGAAAAATATATTTCATAATTTTTCCAGTCAAATGCTTCTACTTTATCCATGTTTATAATACAAGCTTTATGTGAATATTTAAATGTTTTAGGTAATAATTTTTTTATATCTTTCATATTTATTCTTATCATATATTCACTGTTTTCTGTTACTATAATTATTTTTCTTTCAACAGTATCTCTATAAATATAAAGTATTTTATCAAATGGAATATTATAATCTGTGTAATTATAATTTAGTTTTAATGATTTAGATAGATTAAATTGTTTCATGCAAATATTAAATGATTCTATTAAATTTTCTTCTGCCTTATATTGTTTGGATATAAAATCTAATATTTGAAGTCTTTGTTTAAATGACTCAAATGCCATTCCACCATGTGCAGTTAAAATAATGATTGGACTTCTCCAATCACTTTTTCTTATAGTTCTAGCTAAATCTAAAGCATTTGTATTTGGAAGCTCAAAATCTAATATGTATATATTATTTTCATCATTACTTTTTATATGTTTTATTAATTCTTCTGTTTCTCTATCATATGAAAAAATATTAAAGCCATATTTGTTTTTCATCATATACTTTAAAACTATTTTTTCAGTACTTTTTCTATGTACATTATTATCTTCTACTATCACAAAATTAATCATAAAAAAACACCCATAAAAAATGATAACATAATATAGAATATTAAGTGATAAAAATAAACAAAAAGTCTACTTCTCGGTGACTTTATATTTACTTTTAGTAGATTCTCCTCCTCTAATGTGTCTTACATCTATATGTTCTTGCATTATTTTCTTTATTTTATTATACAAATCTATATTAATACTTTCTAATCTTTCGTGTAAATCTTTATGAACTGTGCTTTTACTTACTTTAAATATTTTTGCTACTTCCCTGATTGTTTTCTTTGTTTTTAATATATAATTTGTTTCTTCTATGATTCTTTCTTTTATGAATCTTTTTATCTTAATTCACCCCTATTATAAATATATAGGAATTATATTAAAATATGAAAAAAAGACTTATTGAAAGTCTTCTATGCTTAAGGTATAAAGATTTTCTGGATCAATTATTTCACCTTTATAATATACTTCAAAATGTAAGGAAGAATTATATTCTGGATTTATTTTTGAAGTACTACTTACTCCTAAAATTTGTCCTTGATTTACACTATCACCTTTTTGAACAGAAACTTGATCAATTCCTTGATATATACTAATTAATTCTTTATCATGTTTTATTTGAACTATATTTCCTAGTATTTTATCATTTTCAACAGATATTACTTCACCATCTAATATTGATACTACATCAAACTCACTATTACTAATATAATCTACACCTGAATTTTGCATATATGTGTTTTCATAATATATTAGCGCTTTCTCTTGACTTGCTTTTTCTCCTTCATAATCATAAAAATATTTACCAATATTAACATTCTCTGATAAGTAAGGTTTAATAATTAAATTTTTATTTGTTTGTACAGGAATAGTATCTTCAAATACATTTCTTACTGAATGATCATAGTTAATTGGTTCTTTAAGATAATTGCTTATACCTCTAACTAATAAAAATATACTCCCAATAATAAGTAAAAGTGAAATTGTGTAAATTGTTGGAATTACTAATCTTTTTGTTTTATTCATAATCACGCTCCTATTATAGAGTGTGAACTAAATTCTATTTTTTATACATTATTAATTTCTATATTTTTATAATAATGTTTTAATATTTCTTTATAGGTATATCCTAGTTTTGCCATTTCATTTGATCCATATTGACTAAGACCCACACCATGTCCATATCCTTTTGTAGTTATGTATATAATATTATCTTTTTTATTGATCTCAAAATCTGTAGATCTAATACCTAATAATTTTCTAAATGTGGTTCCTTTAAATTTTATATTATTTATACTTAAATCATATATTCTATTACTTTTTGTTTTATTTAATATTTCTATTTTATTAACAGTTTTGTCATTTATATTTAATTTTTTTAAAAAATCTTCTTCGTTAAATGAGACTGTTTTTTCAAAATTCTTACTATTTTTATCCCAAGGAGATTCTACTGAAACAAGATAATCCAAAGTACTTCCAAACACATCTTTAACATCTTCTGTATATCCATTTGAAGTTGAAAAATAAAAAGCTTTTATTATATTTCCTTTGTATGTCATATAAATACCTACAGTATCATTAACTGCTTTACTTATTTTATTATAATATTTTTCATAATTATTACCCCATTTAGATTTTAATTTTTCATTATCATGATAGCATTGATTATTAGTAGAATTTTCTAAATCATAATTATTATTATAATTCATTTTTTCTAAAGCGTATGTTCTAGACGCAACTGCTTGAGCTTTTAAAGCTTCTATTTCATAAGAGGCAGGCATCTCACAACTTACTACACCTATTATATAATCTTCTAATGATAAAGATATTATTTTATTTGAATCTAATAGTTTGACAACTTTTTCTTCTTTTGTTTCATTAACTGTTACTATTTTTTCTTTATAAAAAATATCCTTTTTATGAGGAACAACCAATGCATAAATAGGTATAATTAAAATAAAAATGCATAATATGTTTTTCATATTATACATTATATTCATAACATTTTAAAAATATGACTACAAATTATCAATTTCTTGATTACGTCTTACATGTCTTTCTTCATTTGAAAAATATGTGTTAATAAATTTATCAACAAGTTTGAATGCTAATGATTTATCTATTCTTCCTGATATGGCCATTACATTTGCATTATTATGTAATTTTGATAATGCTGCTTCATCTTCCGTTGATACTTTAGCACACCTTATTCCTTTTATTTTATTAGCCGCGATTGACATACCTATTCCTGTTCCACAAATTAGTATTCCTAAATTTTCTTCATCTTTTAATACTTCTTCGCAAACCTTTTTAGCAATTAACGGATAATCCACAGAATCAGTATTATCACATCCTGCATCTTCTAAATAATATCCATTACTTTTTAAATATCTAACTATTTCTTTTTTTAATTCATATCCATTATGGTCATTACCTACAATTATCCTCATATTATCACCCAATTATATTATAACCTATTTTTTAATAAAAAAAGCAAACTTATGTAAAGTTTACTCTTTAATTCCATATTTTTCTTTGAATTTTTGAACGTTACCTGTCTTAGCAGTTTTATACTTACCTGTATAAAATGAATGGCATTTATTACATGTTTCAAGTTGAATTGATTCTTTAGTTGATTTAACAGTAAATTCATTACCACATGCACATTTTACTTTACATTCTTTTAATTCTGGATGTATTCCCTTTTTCATAATCCCTCCTCGCCATAGTTAAATAATTAACTATAGAAATTTCTTCAATAAGTATTATAACAAAAAATATTTAAAAATCAACATTTTTTGGAAACTTTACATATTAGTTTATTAGAAATATAATTATATCCTTCTAATGATGGATATGGATTTTTGCTGTTTGGAACATAATAATTTTTATTATCTATTTCATTTGATATTTCAACGTAATAAATATTTTTATTTTCTTCTAAACTTTTATATTTTTTATTTATATAATTGAATATCTCATTTAATTTTTCTATTGTTTCTTGATTTGTATTAATAAGAGGATTATAAAAACCTATTATATAAATTTTGTCTGAATTAATTTTTCTTATTTGATTTAATAAATACACATAATTATTAAAATAATTATCAATATAATTATAAATTTCATCTATATTTTTTAATTTATTATTATAATTTGAACTAAGTTTTAAATATAATTCTTTTTGTCCAAAAGATAAAGTAATAATATCAGCAGATGATATTATTTGATTAATATTTAATTTTTTATTATCTATTTTTATTTCTTTTAATTCTTCCATATCTTCTAATAATTCTTCAATTGTGTAATTATATTTGCTAAAATCATTTATATAGAAACCAAGTCTTTTTCTATTTTTTAAATAATGTCTAAAATAATCAGAATAACTTTTATTGTATGTATCAAATGGTGTATAACCAAGCGTTAATTCATCTCCTAAAGCTAAATAATCTATTTTTTCTTTATATGTTATTTTAAAAATAATGAATGACAGTAATAAAGCTACAAAAAAAATAACAAGTGTTTTTTTGTTCATCATAGCCTCCAAAAAACATATCTTGTTAAATTTTATGGTATTAGTTCTATTTTAGCACCTACTTTTTGAAGTTTTTCAACTACATCTTCATATCCTCTTAAAATAAGTTCTATATTATCTATTATAGTTACACCATTTGCAATTAAACCTGCTACCAACAATGATGCTCCTGCTCTTAAATCTGTTGAATAAACATCTGCTCCTTTTAAAGGTGTTTTACCGTTTATTTCAAGAGTATCAAATGATAATAATTTAGTATTAGCTCCCATTATATTTAAGTATTCTGCATTTCTAAATCTTGATTCATATATTGTTTCATTAATTATTGACTTACCTTGTGCTTGAGTAAGTAATGTTGTAAATGGTTGCTGTAAATCTGTTGGAAATCCTGGATAACCGAGTGTTGTAATAGTTGTAGGTTTTAAATCATTACATTTATGTATTAATATTCCATCTTTTTGAATTTCATATTTTACTCCAACTTCTTTTAATTTTACTAATACAGCATGAATATGCTCTGCAATTACATTTTTTATTTTTATATCTCCAAGTAATGCTCCAATTATTAAATATGTTCCAGCTTCTATTCTATCTGGTAATACTTCAACCACTCCTTTATTTAGTTTTTGATTACCTTTAATTATTATTTTATCTGTTCCTGCACCAGTTATTTTGCATCCCATATTTATTAAAAATGAAGCTACATTTACTATTTCTGGTTCTTTTGCTGCATTATCTATTATCGTTGTACCTTCCGCAGCAGTTGCAGCTAACATTATATTTATTGTTGCGCCTACACTAGGAAAATCTAAATATATTTTTGCACCTTTTAAATTTTCTGCATCTATTATAAATTTACTTTTAATTTGTGTTACTTTAGCCCCTAAAGCTTCAAATCCTTTAATATGAAGATCTATTGGTCTATTACCAATTTTACACCCACCAGGATAACATATCTCTGCATGTTTAAATTTAGCAAGCAAAGCACCCATAAAATAATAAGATGCTCTCATTTGTACACTTAATTCTTCTGGTATATTTTTACTTTTTATATTAGAAGAATCTATATATAAATTTCCATCTTTCATTTCAACTTTGCAATTTAAAAGTTCTAATATTTTAATCAAATAATCTATATCTGTTATTTTAGGAACATTGTAAATGACACTATTACTAGAAAGTATTGAAGCTGGTATTAAAGCAACTGCACTATTTTTAGCTCCACTTATAGTAATTTCACCATTTAATTCGTGATTACCTTCAATTCTAATTTTTGGCATATCTTTATCTCCTTACTAATAATATAATATATTTTTAAGTATTAATCAATTTAAAAAATAAAATATACAAGTAAAATAAAAAGAATTATTATACCTATATATTTAGATATTTTTTCTAATTTACTAGATACAACTTTACCTAAAAGATATCCTATTAAAGTAAAACTAAAACTAACAATTGCAAATACAATTGAAGCATATATTGGCTTACTTGTTATATAATAAATTCCCATACCTACTGTAAAACTATCTAAAGATACTAAAAATGCAAATCCTAGCATACCTAGTATATTCATATTTATCTCTTTAACATTTTCTTCTTTTATTGATTTAATCATCTCTATTATCAATAAAATTATAATTATTATAATTAAATATTTTGGATTTATTTTAAATAGATTTAATAATTTATATCCTATTAAGCTTCCTAATAATGGCATAAAAAAATGAAATATACCAACTATTAATGAGGATAAAACCATTTTATTTTTAGAAAGTCCTATTAAACCATATGCAAGTGACATGCTAAAAGCATCTATACTCAAACTAAGTCCAATTAAAAATAATGTTAATATTTCCATATTAATTATTATTTAATTTCTATTTTTTTATGATATATTTTTCTATTATTTCAATTAATTTTAGTTTATACTCACTATCATTTAAATTTTCTTCATCAATCATACAAAGAGGTGGAAACATAACACACCAATAATTATTTCCTTTTCCTTCACCTATAGTTATTACAAGAGATTCATAGTAACCTGAATTATAGTTTATTCCTTTATACTCTTTTTTTGGAAAATAGTTTATTCCATATTTTATATCATAATTTTTATCATAATTTAATTTTTTAAATGTATTATTAATAACTTCTTCGACATTTTCAATGTTGCCTTTTATATTTTTTCTAGAATCTTCTATTGAATTACTATTAAATATTATTGACTCGTTATTAATTATCTCATTAACTAAATGTTCTTTTACATCTATATCTTCTTTCTCATTTGAATTAGCAATTACTCTAAATCTAATAGATTCTTCTGGTATCATTAAATCTTCTTCGTTTTTTATCAATATAAATAAAGTTGTTAATATTGTAATTATAATTAATATTTTTTTCATTAAAAAATACCAACCTTTCATATAAGTATTGGTATATTTTTTTATATTTTATTCATTAATTATAAATACATACCTGTCTCTATTAGTATAATCTTTTTCTATAACAATTTTAGAATTTTTAAAATAAAATTTTGCGATTGATTTGATTAGTTCTCCTTGCCACCATCCTATTTCAAAAGCAATTATGAATTTGTTATTCAAATATTTATTAGCATTTTTAAGTATTTCCTCATAATAATATAAACCATTATCTTTAGCATATAAAGCTTCATGAGGTTCATATTTATCTACTATTTCCATTACTTTTTCTTCTTCAGCAATATACGGAGGATTACTTATTATTACATCATATTTATCATTAATTTTATTAAATAAATTACTCTTAATAAAATTAATATCACAATTATTTAATTTTGCATTTAAGCTTGCTAATTCCAATGCTTTATCACTTATATCACATGATGTTATATTAGAGTTAATTTCTTTATATAATGCAATACTTATACATCCACTACCTGTACCTATATCCAAAATGTTTACTCTTTTATTAAAAATATTGTTTATATGCTTAATTGTTTTTTCAACTAATAGTTCTGTTTCAAATCTAGGTATTAAAGCATTCTCATTAACTTTTATTTTATATCCATAAAAATTAACATACCCAATCAAATATTGAATTGGGTATCCTGTTAATAATTTTTTATAATCAGATTCATAATCTTTTGAAACACGTTTTAACTCTTCTAATTCCCTTTTAGAAATATTTAATTCATTATTTATTTTCATCTGCTTCTAACTTCATTCTTTCATCTTCTGTTATTAATGCTTCTATTATTTCTTCAAGGTGGCCTTCCATAACTTTATCTAAATGCATAAGTGTTAAATTTATTCTATGATCAGTTACTCTATTTTGTGGATAATTATATGTTCTTATTTTTTCTGATCTATCTCCAGTTCCTATCTTACTTTTACGTTCACTTTCTAGTTTTTCTTCTTGCTCTCTTAATTTTAAGTCATAAAGTCTTGTTTTTAAGATTTGCATTGCTCTTTCTTTATTTTTTATTTGACTTCTTTCAACTTGACAATAAACAATAATTCCGGTAGGTATATGAGTTATTCTAACTGCAGAATCTGTTGTATTAACACATTGTCCACCAGCTCCTGAACTTCTTGTTATATCTACTCTTATATCAGAATCTTTTATTTCAACATCTACTTCTTCTGCCTCTGGCATTACAAGTACTGTTGCAGTTGAAGTATGTACTCTTCCTTGACTTTCAGTTTCAGGAACTCTTTGAACCCTATGAACTCCACTTTCATATTTAAGTTTAGAATAAACAGATTCTCCACTTAACATGAATTCTATATTTGAGTATCCTCCACTTTCACCTGGAGCTTCATAAGTTACTTCTAACTTCCATCCCTCATGTTCTGCATATTTAGAGTACATTCTAAAAAGATCACCAGCAAAAATATTTGCTTCATCTCCACCAGCTGCTCCTCTTATTTCCATAATAACATTTTTTTCATCATTTGGATCTTTTGGTAAAAGCATTCTTTTTAAAGTGTTTTCTAACTCCTCTTTTTTATTTGTTAAGTTTTCTATTTCTTCAGTAGCAAATTCAGCCATTTCAGGATCTTTAAGCATTTCTTTAGCTGTTTCTAAATCTTCAACTACTTGTTTATATTCATTATATTTATTTACTTTTTCTTCCAAAGATGTCTTTTCTTTACTTAATACCTTCATTTTTTCATAGTTTTCATATATTTCAGGTTTAAGTAATTCATTATTTAAAAAATCATATCTTTCTTTTATTATTTTTAATCTTTCATCCATATTTATATCTCCTTTTTTAATTTATTAAAAACTAAAAAATCAGCTATAAATCGTTTGCTTCATCTTCTTCAACTATTACTAAATCTTTTAAATCATCTTCTGTGTCATCATCATCTATATCTTTAGTTTCACTATATTCTTCATCTTCTTCAGTGTCACTATAATCATCTTCCATTATTTCTTCTTCTGTAAGTTCATCTTCTATATCTTTAATTCTTATTTCAGCAGTATGATTTTCTCTTAAATCCCAATATCCTTTTTCCAATTGTATAAATCTTTTTTCAGTTGCAAGTAAAGTAAAGAAATCAGCTATTTGATTTTCAAAAGCTTTATCTCCTAATTCAAGAGTATCACATATTATTTTAAAGATTTCGTTAATTTTCATCTTTTTACCTTTTTCTTTTAATATTACATATGCAATATCATCAAAAGGCATTAATTCTAATTCTTCTTTTGTTACAGTTTTAAACTTCATAAATATCCTCCGTCATAAAACATTTATCTCCTAAAATTATACTTATTATTTTAAATAAATCAAGTATTTTTTATACATTAATATGTAATAATTTAACTAATTATTCAACATACTAATATATAGTAAGCGGAGGATACATGAAAAAACTGTACTTTTTAACTAAATTATCAATATTTTTTATTATTTCTACAACAATAATTATTTTAGGATTTTATACTTATGCATATTTAACACCTAAAGAAAATTTAACAACTGCTAATCAAATACTAATATATGATGATGAAAAAACATTAGTCTTTGAAAATACTAGCGATGCTTCTTGGATTAAAATTAATGATATATCAAAAAATGTAATAGATGCTACTATATCAGCAGAAGACAAAAATTTCTATAAGCATAAAGGGTTTGATTATCTTAGAATTTTAAAAGCTATTTTTATTAATATAAAAAGTGGTTCTTTAGAACAAGGAGCATCTACTATATCCCAGCAATATATTAAAAATTTATATTTAGACTTTAATAAAACTTGGAAAAGAAAAATAGAAGAAGCTTTTCTAACTTTTGAATTAGAGGTACATTATAATAAAGATGAAATATTAGAAGGATATTTAAATACTATTAACTACGGTGCTGGCAATTACGGAATAGAATCAGCTGCTAATTATTACTTTAATAAAAGTTCAAAAGATTTATCACTTGCAGAAGCATCTATTTTAGTTGGAATTCCTAAAAATCCAACTTATTATAATCCAATTAACTATTATAATAATGCTAAAAGAAGGCAAAAATTAGTTTTAAATAGCATGGTTAAGAACAAATATATAAGTGAAAAAGAAGCTAATAAAATATATAATACAAAGCTGAATTTTTATGGAAAGAAAGAGAATAGATCATTATCAAGTATATATTATTATAAAGATGCAGTTATGCAAGAACTTAGAAATATTAATTCAATTCCTAATTCTTTAATTGAAACTGGTGGTTTAAAAATATACACTGATTTAAATTTAAAAAATCAAAAAATACTAGAAAATAATATAAAAAATGAACTTAAGAATATTGAAAACATAGAAGTTGCTTCATTAATAGTTGACCCTAAAACCGGTGATGTTTCAGCATTAGTTGGTGGTATTGACTATAGCAAAAGTGAATTTAATAGAGCTACACAGGCTAAAAGACAAGTTGGTTCTACAATGAAACCTTTTCTTTATTACTCTGCTTTAGAAAATGGTTTTACTTCTTCATCAACATTCAAAAGTGAAGCTACTACATTTAATTTAGGTGACAATAAAATATATTCTCCTAAGAATGCAGGCAATATTTATGCTAACAAAAATATAACAATGGCATCTGCTATTGCATTTTCAGATAATATCTACGCTGTTAAAACACATTTGTTTTTAGGAACAGACTCATTAATTAATACTGCTTCAAAAGTTGGAATTAAAACTAAACTTGAACCAAATGCTTCTTTACCACTTGGAAGTTCAGAAATAAGTATGATAGACTTTGCAAACGGATATGTAACACTTGCAAACATGGGTAAAAAAAATAAGGTACATTTAATTGAAAAAATAACTGATATAAATAATAATATTATTTATGAATATAAAAGTGATGAAGAAGAAGTTTTAAATAAAAAATATGTGTATATTTTAAATGAATTATTATCAAATACATATAACTATTCTTTTGTAGATTATACATCTCCTACAATGTTAAGTGTCAATAAAATATTAACTAGAAAGTACTCTGTTAAAAGTGGAAGCACAACATCTGATACATGGACTATTGGATATAATAGCGATGCTCTTGTTATGGTTTGGAGTGGGTATGACGATAATACTCCTACTAAAAAAAATGCCTCAATCGCTAATAAAAATATTTGGGCAAAGACTATAGAAGAAATTTTAAAAGATAAAAAGAAAATTTGGTATGAAATACCTGATAATATTACTGCTTCTTTAGTTAATCCAATTAGTGGAGAATTAAATGACAAAAAGAAAAATACACTACTATTTTATGTAACAGGTACTGAACCAAATTTTAATGCTAATAAAAAAAATAGCTCTTAAGCTATTTTTCTATTTTTATAATTATTTGATATTCACTATTCATATCATATTCTTCAGATAAAATTTTTATTCCCTTTAATTTTATATCATCTATAAAATTTCTTATATTATCTACTGTATCTAAGTATTTGTATCTATCCTCGCTATAAGGAATTACTTCTTCTATTTCATTTTTTTGCTCTTTCAAAATTTCTAATTTTTTTGGTTTAGCTTCTTCTGTTTTAAACAAATCTTGAGTTTTTTCTTTATTAATATCTATATCAGGTATTTCTAATATTTCAATATCATCATCTATACTATTCTCTTTGTATTCATATGGTTCTATTAAAATTTTTTTATTTTCAATTTTTAAAATTTTATTTATTTCCTCTTCTGTTTGTTTTACAGTTAATTTTTCATTAATTATTTTATTTAATAATTTTATTTGTTCATCAGGATTTTCTATTCTTAATAGACCTCTAGCATGTCTTTCAGATATTCTATTATTTAATAAAGCATCTTGTACTTCTTCTGTAAGATTTAATAATCTTAATTTATTTGCAACAGTTGATTGTGCTATTCCTAACTTTTGAGCTATTTCTTCTTGAATTAATCCTCTACTTAATAGTTTTTTATAAGATTTTGCTTCTTCTATTGGAGTTAAATCTTTTCTTTGAATATTTTCCACAATTGCTAATTCTGCACTTTCATTATCATCTTTTTCAACTATTATTGCAGGAACTTCAGAAAGTCCTGCAATGCTCGCTGCTTTATGTCTTCTTTCACCGGCTATTATTTCATATTTGTTACCTAATGGTCTTAATATTAAAGGTTGAATAATTCCATGTTCTTTTATTGAAGCTGCAAGTTCGTTTAATTCTTTTTCTCCAAATATTTGTCTTGGCTGAAATCTATTAGGAACTATATCTTCTATTTTTATTAATTTAACATTTCTATTTTCTACCATACAACACCTACTATTCTATTTCCTAGTATAATTTTAAAACAATTGTATTTTATTTTCAATAAAAAAACTATAAAAATAATTTTATATAAAACTATTTTTATAGTTTAAAACACAAAGAGATTAAAATATTATTTACTAATTTGTTGCGATAAAGCCCAATAGATTAAATCTGATATCTTATCATTATTTTTATCTTCCAACAATGCTTTTTTAGCAGTCTCGTTATGTTTTGTATTATCATATATAGTTAAATCATTTATTCTCCCTATTCCATTAAAGAAATCTTTTACTCTATCTCCAACAATTGTATTTTCTGAATATCCTTTTAATGGAATTTTTTTAAGCGCATCTATATTTTTTATAAGATCTAATGTATGTTGCTCTGTTCCACTCATAATTACAAGTGCTGAAAATTTATCTGGAATTTTATCAAAAACTTTAGGTACTCCATATCCACCATGACTATGTCCCATTAAAACTACTCTAGTACTATCAATATTATATTTATCTTTTGCATAACTTATCATAGCTTTTATTGTATTAATTGATTGACTATTAGACCAATTAGGTTCTTGTAAATGTGGAGCCATCATAATAGCTGGTATATTCTTTAATCCTGTTGTATTCCAATTTTTAATAATTTCTACGTGAACACTATTTAATAAACATGATGGTTCTGGGCAATCATTTGGAGGTTCTTGATTTGTTCTTATATATCCATATCCATGTAAAAATATTATTAGTGGTAAAGAATCTCCACTACTCATAGCTTTTTGAGGTATATATTCTGCAAATGGCATAGAATTTGAATAATATTTACTTAATTGAGTAGATTTTTCATTGTAATATACCCAAGTTCCTAATCCATAATCTTTATAAATATTCCAAGAATCTTTTTTCCAGTTAACTTTAACTGTTATTGTACAATCTCTTTTGGATAAATCACATCCTCCATAATTGGCAAGTTCAACTGCTGTGTATTGTCTTGTTTGATCTATTTCAATATTATTTATTATATATTCTTTTCCTTTGTTTATTATATATTTGTCTTTTTTCCAATTAA
>JAEEGL010777092.1_pt1 | contig 16975 bp, 20 predicted proteins | sample 9134231 | NCBI WGS metagenome assembly JAEEGL01 (sample SAMN16246548, study PRJNA631951) | gut metagenome | biome: gut microbiome; feature: rumen; material: fiber-attached | host: Bos | place: Iran: Karaj | collected 2018-10
ACAACGCTAGTATTTAATAGTAAAAATGAATTACTTCTTAATCTTAGAAGTGATACAAATAATTGGGGCATTCCAGGTGGTTCAAAAGAATTAAATGAAACATTAGAAGAATGTGCAATAAGAGAATTAAAAGAAGAAACAAATATTAATGTTAATGATTTAGAATTAATAACTGTATTATCTGGGAAAGAGTATTATTTTAAATACCCAAATGATGATGAATTGGATTGTGTTATAGCATTATATAAAGTTTCAAATTATGATGGAGAACTTAATATAAATGATAGAGAAAGTAGAGAATTAAAATTCTATTCATTAGATAGTTTACCTGAATTAGAATCTAGGGCAAAAACAATAATAGACAAGATTAAAAGTGGGATAATTGAACTATAATGACATGTCAAAAACCAATAGACAAGGTTGCCAAAATGTTGGTTTTAGGAATGCAAAGACCCACGAACATATAAAAAATGAGATGCCAAAAACCCATGGTCTAGCCATTGCGAAGTAATAGCTTCTCTGACCGTCAATTAGGGACAACTATTTTTGACGTTACATAATAGAATGAAGAAGGAATAAATATGAAGAAGAAAATAATTTTTTTCTCAACTCCTGCTGTTGGGCACATGACGCCAGCCTATGGTGTAATTAAAAAATTAATAAAGGAAGGCTATATAGTAGATTGGTATAGTACCAATAAATACAAGACAATCGTTGAAGAAACTGGTGCAAACTATATTCCTTACGATATAAACTTTGATGCGGAATATGATTTGGCCGATATCACACAGAATTTCTTGGTTCTCCTGGAAACACTTTTTGATTTGAATCAAAGGGGATATTTAATTTATAACAAACTAAATTATGAAGATGTTGAACTAATCTTATATGATTCTATGGTAGGTTTTGCTAAGAATATAGCAAGAGAGAAGGACATAAAATCAGTTTGCTTATGCACAACATTAGCCTATAATCCTTTCGTTTTTGTCTTTTCTAATATGTTTTTTTCAACAATAAAACTATTTGCAAAGAGTTTTAAAAGATTAATGAGTATTCTTAAAAACGAAAAAGAATTTAGAAAAAAACAGCAAATACAAAAGCTTGATTTAATAGATATATTTTTTAACAAGGGCAATGAAACAATAGTTTTTACTCCAAAAGAATTCCAACCTTTTTCGAACACATTTCCCAAAAGTGTTCATTTTGTTGGACCGGAGATGCATGAAAGGTTTTCTATTAATAATCAAACATATGAAAATCAATATGATTTATATATCTCATTAGGAAGTATAAATACAGAAAAAGTGTATTTTTTAAGTGAAATAGATACAAATGATTTTTATAAAGATAAGACTATCATAATTAATGTTGGAAATAGTAACGCTAACGTCAAAAGCAATAATATTGAGCTAGCAAGATATACTAACCAAATGGAACTATTAAAAAACTGCAGATACTTTATCAACCCAGGCGGCATAAATAGCGTGTTTGAGGCAATTTTTAATAACGTATATGAAATATGCATTCCTATGCAGGAAGAACAAAAGTTGACTGCTAAATTAGTTCAACGATACAAGCTTGGCTTTTATTTAAAAGAATATGATACAAAGAAAATTGAAAAAATGTTATTTAAATTAACAAATAACAAAAAATATAAAAAAGGCATGAAAAAGTTCAATGATATTATTAAGAAATCGGGTGGTGCAAGCGAGGCTGCTAAAATAATAACTGACTTGGTGGAGGAATAATGAAAAAAGTATTAGTAACTGGGGCGACTGGCTTTCTTGGCGGATATGTTGTTGAGGAACTTCGTAACAATGGGTATGAAGTTGTAGCCCAGGGAAGAAAGCAAGAAGTTCTGAACGAGCTTAAAAAGAAGTATAAAATAAAAACAATTAAATGCGATATTAACAACTTAGATGGTATGAAGCTAAAAGTTGACTATGTTATTCATGCAGCAGCACTTTCAACTGTTTGGGGAAGATGGGATGATTTTTATAATTCTAATGTTAAAGGAACCGAGAGCGTCGTCAATTTTTGCAAAAATAATAAGGTAAAAAGATTGGTGTACGTGTCTTCACCTAGCATCTATTCTGCTAAAAAAGACCGATTTGATATAAAAGAAAACGAAGTAGATACAAGTAATAATCTAAATTACTATATTAAAAGCAAAATAATGGCTGAAAGAATAATCACTGAATTAGAAGATACCCTTGAATGGGTAATAATCAGGCCTAGAGGCTTATTTGGCGTGGGAGACACAAGTATTATTCCTAGATTAATAAATGCAAACAATAAGATTGGTGTACCATTATTCAATAATGGTAAAAACATTGTAGATATAACATGTGTTGAAAATGTAGCACTTAGCCTTAGATTGGCACTAGAATCGCCAAAGTCAAATGGTAACATATATAATATTACAAACGGAGAGCCAACAGAGTTTAAACAGATTTTAGATAGTGTTTTTCTTAATCTTAACCAAGAAGTCCATTACAGGAATATGAATGTTAAGGTAATGTATGCTGTAGCTAGTGTTATCGAGGTTTTTTACAAGCTTTTTAGAATATATAAAGAACCAATGATTACAAGATATAATATAGTTACCTTAGGATATTCACAAACTTTAAACATTGATAAAGCAAAAGCAGATTTAAATTATATTCCAAAAATCACGTTAAATGAAGGAATCTTAAAGTATGCCGAATATGAAAAAAGAAACAACCCAAATTAAATATTATAAATGCGGATATTGTACGAATAAGCTTAAATACATAACAAAGAATCCCAAGGAAAAGACAAAAGACTTCTATGCAGGCGTATTCTTAATTAGGCACCCGTTATTAGGCTGTATTCTATATGATACAGGCTATTCTACAAGGATTTATGAGTGCGGATTTAAGGGAAAGATATATAATCTACTAAATCCAACACAAATCAAGGAAAATGAAACCATAGTAGCTCAATTAAAGAATGAGAGTATAAATATTGACTATATAAAATATGTAATACTATCTCACTTGCATCCGGATCATATTGGCTGTACAAAAGATTTTAACGAAGCTAAGTTTATCATTTCTAAAGACTGCTATTTAGATTATAAAAAGAATGAGTTTAGAAGTCTGATATTTAAAAAGATGCTTCCAGATGATTTCGAAGAAAGATTAATTATTATAGATGAATATAACAACAATTATAATGGGCTACAAAGTGCTTCTTTGTTGGATTGCGATGAATTACAATTAGTTCAATTAGATGGCCATTCTAAAGGGCAACTTGGACTTGGAATAGTTGAAAGTGACATTTTCTTAGCTGCAGATACTTGTTGGGGCAAAGAATTTATAAGTAAAGTAGATGAAATGCATCCGCTTGCGAAGCTAGTTCAGAATAATTTTAATGATTATAAGGACTCGTTAGAATTTGTAGAAGGACTAATAGAAAAAGGAATATCAGTGTATTTCTCGCATGATGATATTGAAATAAAGGAGCTTAATAAATGAACTATTTATTAGCGTTGCATTATTTTTTGAAGCTTAGATATTTTGAAAAATTTAAAGATAGAAAAGAATTAACTAAATATCAAAACCGAAAAATAAAAAAGCATTTAGCCTTTTTAAAGAAGAATTCTCAGTATTATAAACAGTTAGAAGGAAAACCACTTGAGAACTATGAGATTGTTAATAAAAAAATAATGATGGACAACTTTGATAGCATTAATACTGTAAATGCAAATAAAGAAGAATGCATGAAAATAGCAATAGAAAGCGAACATACAAGAGATTTTTCACCTAAATACCAAAAATATACAGTAGGATTATCGTCAGGAACATCTGGACATAGAGGGTTGTTTTTATTATCAGATAAGGAAATTATGCAATGGGCAGGAGCAATCTTAGCTAGGGTGTTGCCACCAAAGCATTTACTTGGAAATAGAATTGCTTTCTTCTTGAGAGCTGACAATAATCTATATGAATCGATTAATTCAATTTTTGTAAAATTTGAATTTTTTGATTTAATCAAAGACATGTCAGAGAATATCGAAAGACTAATTGAATATAATCCAACAATATTAGTTGCACCGGCATCTATTTTAAAAGAACTGGCTATTGTTATAGAAAAGAGGAAAATAAATAGTATTAATCCAATAAAAATAATATCTGTAGCTGAAGTTTTGACAAAGACAGATGAAAGATACATAAAGAGTGTGTTTAAAAAAGATATCATTCATCAAGTTTATCAATGTACAGAAGGCTTTTTAGGCTATACTTGCGAATGCGGAAACATGCATTTAAATGAAGATATTATTAAAGTAGAAAAGGAAGTTATAGATGAAAATAGATTTATTCCTATAATAACGGATTATTATAGAAAAACACAACCAATAATAAGATATAGATTAAACGATGTACTAATATCATCAAATAAAAAATGTGAATGTGGTTCTCAATTTATTGTTATAGATCAAATAGAAGGCAGAGAAGACGATATATTTATATTTGACAGCCTTGATAAAAGTGATGAAGTAAAGGTCCATGGGGACTTTATTAGCAGATGTCTAATATATGTAGACGATATTATTAATTATAAAGTGTTTCAAAAGAGCAAAGATTCAATTATAGTGTTTATTGACAATATTAGTGAAAAGACAAAAAACGACATATTAGAGCAATTTAGACTATTATCAGAAAAGATGAAATTTATAATGCCAAGTATTTCATTTGAATCTTACAAAAAGGAAAAAACAAAGAAAATGAAGAGAATTGAAAGAGGTTTTTAAAATGAGAAGGCTTAAAATAATTGGCTACGGCACTTATTTGCCAGACAATACAATTAATTTTGGTAATCAAACAAGATATAGAATGCTAGATGACGATAATCAAGTAAAAATGTGTGCTAAAGCGTGCATAAACGCCATTAAAAATGCAAACTTAGATATAAAAGATATAGACTTAATTATATGTGCAAGTGCAATTATGGCTCAACTATTACCGGCTACTTCAGCACTAATACATGAAATAATTGCAAATGATACAGAAATTCCTGCGATAGACATTAATACCTCTTGCACGAGTTTTATTACTGCGCTAGATATAGCTTCTTATTACTTGGAACTTGATACTTATAAAAATATATTAATTGTTGCAGGAGATGCTGCTTCAAAAGGACTTAATATAAATCAAAAAGAAAGTTATGAACTATTTTCTGATTCTGCAGCAGCACTCGTTGTTACTAAAGGAGACAATGATGAAGGTGTAGTTGATAGTCTTCAAAAAACATATTCATATGGTGCACATCTTACAGAAGTAAGAGGCGGAGGTACTCTTTATCCAGGAAGTGAATATGATCCAGCTAAAAAGGAAGAGTTCTATTTTGATATGAAAGGACCAGAAGTGCTGCTCACAACTGCAAGGCTTGTTCCAAAGTTTTTAAATGAATTATTAGAAAAGAATAAAATTACCTTAGAAGATATAGACATGATTGTGCCACATCAAGCTAGTCAAGCATTAGGATTAGTAATGAGTAGGTTTAAAGTGCCAAAAGAAAAATACATTGATTGGGTTAGTGAATATGGTAATATGGTGTCTGGTTCTGTGCCATTTGTACTTTGCAAACTTCTTGAAGAAAAAAGAGTTAAAAAGGGCGACACATTGCTTCTTTGCGGAACGGCAGCTGGACTTACTATAAATGGCTTGATTTTAAAAATATAATTTGAAAGGACTAAATATGGAAGAGTTAAAAAAATTGATAAGTGAAATGTTTTTTATAGATGAAGAAGAAATAAAAATGGAAAGCCGTCTTAAAGATGATTTGCAGATTGACTCTCTTGCAGCTACAAATTTAATTTTAGACTTAGAAGAAAAGTATAATATTAAAGTTGAAAACAATGAGCTTGTAGCATTAGTCACAGTTGCTGATGTTGTGGAATTGTTGAAGAATAAAGGAGTAGAAATTGAGTAAGATAGATATAATTGAAATAATGAAAGAGTTTTCTAAAAGCAACATTGCAGAGATGAATCTTGAATATAAAAAGATTAAGCTAAACTTGAAAAAGAACTCTAATAAAGATTGCTTAGAAAACCAAGAGAATAATATAAATCAAAAATGGATTTTGGCTCCATTAGTAGGAAAAATCAGTAAAGTATCGGTACATGAAGGAGAACTTGTAAAAAAAGGAGACTCTTTATGTGTAATTAAAGCAATGAAAACATTTAATGAGATAAAGGCTGATGATAACTACGAAGTAATAACTACAAATATTAAAAATGATGATAATGTTGAATTTAATCAAAAAATGATTTTAGTGAGGAAAGTAAATGATTAAGAAGTTATTAATTGCTAATCGCGGAGAAATAGCCATTAGAATAATTAAAACATGCAAGCTTCTTAATATAAAAACAGTTGCCATTTATTCTTTAGATGATAATAAATCTTTGCATATTGAAATGGCAGATGAATGCGTTTGTACTGGATTTGAAGATGGTTATATAAATATAAATAATATTATTCAAGCGGCTATTAATACGGGCTGTGATGCAATTCATCCAGGATATGGATTTTTAAGTGAAAATTATGAGTTTGCGGTAAGAGTAAAACTTGCTAGACTAACCTTTATAGGTCCTGATGCAGAAGTAATAAAACTTACCGAAAACAAAAATGCAATGAAAGAACTTGCAAAAAGTAATGATGTAAATGTTATTGATGAATTCAGTTTTGAAAATACTACAAATATTCAGTTTCCAGTACTAATTAAGAGTATTTATGGTGCTGGCGGAAAAGATATAAAAAAGATTGATAATGCCCAAGAGCTTGAGAGTTTTGTAACACAAAATGAAAAGTGTTTAAACAGATTCTTTATAGAAAAATATATTGACGCCAATAGACATATTGAAATTCAATTTGCTTCAGACAAACTTGGTAATGTTGTAATTTTTCCTGAAAGAGACTGCTCTATTCAAAACAATTATCAAAAAATAATAGAAATCACGCCAAGTAGCGGTTTAAACAAGAATGTAATAGATAAAATAAAGAATAAAACAAATGAACTTATAAAAAAGATTAAATATGTAGGTGTTGGTACAGCAGAGTTTCTTATAGATAATAATAACAATTTTTATTTTATAGAAATCAATCCTAGAATTCAGGTAGAACATGCGATTAGTGAAGTATATGCAAATGTTGATTTTGTTAAAATTCAAATTGATATTTTGAATAGTAAATCGATAGAAAATCTAAATAGAATTGACTATAGTTCAAACCATAATTTTGTTATGGAAGCTCGAATATACGCTAAAAATAGCCCCAATAATTGTGTTAAAAGATTCGAATATAATGAAGATCCAAATATAAGAGTTGATTCATGCATTTGTGAAGGAATGAGATTAAATTATAATTATGACACTTTGTTATTTAAGGCTATTGCAAAGGGTAATACCAGAGAGGAAATGATTAATAATCTATATGATTTTTTAAATGGTATTAAATTGATTGGCGTAGATACCAATTTGCATGAAGTAATAACCTTTTTAAAGTGCCCAAAATTCATTTTAAATGAGTATGATTTAAAGACATATGATGAATACATTGAATTAATGACCAAAAAGTCATTGACTTATAAAGAGAGAATGAGCCTAATTTGTGATGATGACTCATTTGAAGAATTAGAAAGTGATGACAATAAAAATTTAATAATCGGTACAGCCAAAATTAATGATAAACAAGTTGCTATAGGCATTATGGATTCAACATATAAGGCTGGAAGCCTAGATGTTGAGACAATAAAAAAGATTCTTTATTTAATAAGCCATGCAAAGAGTAATAAGCTTCCTTTGATTTTCGTAAGTAGCAGTGGTGGTATTAGGGTTCAAAATGGTGTTTCAGCACTACTTGGTATGTCAAAGATGGCGCTTGCAATCAAGGAGTTTAAAGAAACGGGCTTATTCATCAGCTTTGTTACAAATCCAACATATGGTGGGTTAAATGCAAGCCTTTCGTCACTTGGAGATGTTATTATAGCAGAAGAAAACAGCATGATAGGTTTTTCTGGCAAAAAAATTATACAAAATGAAATAGGAGACCCAATTCCTGAAGATTTCCAAACGGCTGAGTTTAATTTGAAAAATGGTTTAATAGATGCTGTCGTTAGTAGAGCAGAAAGCAAAGAAGTAATTTCAAGAATTTTAACTCAGTATAATAAAACAATTAAACCATTTTCTTATGACAAATCCGGAAATAATAAATATAACGTTAATAAAGAAGAATTGATAAAAAAGGTAAGATCGAATGAACATATAAGACCTCAAGAAATAGTAAATGGGATTTTTGATTCTCTATTGGAAATACATGGAGACAGAGATGGTAATGATGATAACTCTGTAAAGTGCTATTTTGCAAAGCTTGATGATGACTATATAAGTATTGTAGCAATTGATAGAACAAATAATCTTGAAGATAATATGATTAATAATTATGGTATGATTGGCCCTCATGGATTTAGAAAAATATTGCGATTTTTTAAATTGTCTGAAAAGTTTAATTCTCCAATTGTTACTTTTGTTGATACTCCAGGAGCTGATCCTACAGTTGACTCTGAGAAAAATGGCCAAGCAAGTGCGATTGCAGTCCTTTTAGAAGCTATTAGTTCTATAACAGTTCCTATCATGTCTTTTATTACGGGTGAAGCAAATAGTGGAGGTGCAATTTCACTTGTTACATCAGATTATCTTGCAATGCTAAAGAATTCTTTTTTCTCGGCAATATCTCCGGAAGGATATAAAGATATTGTGTTCAAAGAAGGTAGCGAAAAAGACAATTGGATTGAAGACTTAAGAATTACTCCATATGAATTATTAGAAGATGGAATAATTGATGAGATTATTGATGATGAAGACCAGAATAATTTATTCAAAGAATTAACAAATATAATTAAATTAAAATTATATGACCTATCAATTCTTTCAAAAGAAGAATTATTATCAAATAGAAAGAATAGAATAAAGAAGTGGGGAAAGTATGAATAAGAGTGCTTTGATATTTGAGGGGCAAGGAAGCAACTTTAATGGGTTTGGAAGAGACTTTTACGAACAAAATCAGGATTTTAGAAAGCATATAGATGAATATAAAAGTCAATTTGACATTAATGGATTGGTTTATAATCAAGAAACTAATGATATAGACACAGCTTTATATCAGCCTGCTTGTTTTCTAATCGAAGTTGGAATAGCAAATTTATTAATTAGTAAAACTGCCAAGCCTTTTTCATATGCTGGCTCTAGTCTTGGAGAGTTTTCTGCGTTATGCTTAGATGGTTGCTATGACGTTGCTAATGGCTTAGAAATATTAAAAAAGAGAGCTTCTTTAATGAAAGAAGAATTATCAAAAATTCAAAGTGGAATGAGTGCAATCATGTTTTTAGATAACGATACTGCAAATGAAATAGCAATAAAAAACAATTGTGAAGTATCAAATAACAATTCCTATGGGCAAGTTGTTATTTCGGGACTTGTAACCGATTTAGATAAAGCAGAAAAAGAATGCGTAGAGTCGGGTGCTAAAAGAACTATTAGATTAGAAACTGATGGTGCTTTTCATAGCAAGTACTTGATTAATGCAAGTAGAGAATTTGCAAGCTTTTTAGAAGAAATGGATATCAAGAATTCTCAAAATGTATATTTTAATTATACAAGTAAGAAAGAGCTTATAAATACAAAAGAATTAATTGCTAAACAAATGTGCTCCAAAGTAAGATTTCGTGAAATGATTGAGAATATGCTAAATGATGGCATAGAAGAATTTCTAGTTATTGGGCCATCAGGCACAATGACAAATCATATAATTAATATTGCTAAAACAAAAGATAAAAAGATAAAGATAAAAAAAATAACAACTTATAAAGAATTTGAAGGTGTAATATGCGAAGAGTTGTAATTACCGGTGTTGGAGCTATTTGCCCAATCGGAAATAATGTAGATGAAATATGGAACTCTGTAATAGCTGGAAAACATGGCTTTGAATTGATACGCGATAACAATATAGGAATTAGTGTTGCAGGGACAATTAAAAATTATAACTTAGAAGAGAAATTGAGCAAAAGAGATATTCATTTTAATTCGAAGTATATAAATTATGCAAGAGTAGTTGCTAAAGATGCTTTTGAAGATGCTGGCTTTAATACTAATATAGATGAGAATAAATTTGGTGTATTCATTTCTTCTTGTATTGGAGGATGCGAAAAAATATCTGAAAGTTACGAAGGAGAAAAAGTAGGACCATATTATATACCATCAGTTATTACAAGCTCTGCTTCTAGCATGGTTGCAATAGATTTAAATGCAAGAGGCTGTAATATGAGTATAAATTCTGCTTGTGCAAGTGGAAATAATGCAATACGGTGAAGCATTTTTGAAAATCACAAATGGATATCAAGATGTAATGATCGCTGGTGGAAGTGAATTCGCAATTAATCCCAAAGTCATAGAAGGCTTTAATGCTATGAGAACTTTGTACTCTGGCAATGACATCAATAATGCAAGCATTCCGTTTGATAAAAACAGAAGCGGTTTTGTAATTAGTGAAGGAGCAGGAGCTATTGTTTTAGAAGAGTTAGAACATGCCATTAATAGAAATGCACATATATATGCTGAGATAGTTGGCTATGGCTCTAATTGTGATGCTTATCATATCACTGCTCCAGAGCCGAACGGAATTTATGCAAGTACTGCTATGTTGCAAGCTATAAGTGAAGCTAGTATTAATCCAATCGATATAGATTATATTAATTGCCATGGTACTAGTACTCAGGCTAATGATATATCGGAATCAAGGGCTATAAAAAATGTATTTGAAGAAGACTACAAAAAACCATATGTTTCTTCAACTAAGTCTATGACAGGTCATTTGTTATCTGCTAGTGCTATTATTGAAGCTATAATATGTTGCAAGTCATTGGAAGAAGGCTTTATACCTGCCAATATTGGTACAAAAGAAATAGATGGAGAATGTGATTTAAATATTGTATTAAATCAAGGAATTAGAAAGGATATAAAATATGTATTATCAAACAGCTTAGGCTTTGGAGGAGATAATACATGCATTGTATTAAAGAAATGGGAAAAATAAAAATATATGAATTTAGAAAGCTAGAAAGTACAAATAGCAAAGCTAAAGATACAAATTATGATGAAAACGAGTATGTAATTTATACAAAAAAGCAAACAGACGGAAGAGGCCAGTATGATAGAAAATGGAACAGTATAACGGGACTTACTTTTTCTATTGTACTAAAGAGTGAATTTGCAGATGCTTTCTATATATTTCCACAAGCAATTGTTAATTATCTTAGTAAGCTGGGAATACAAGCAATAGTAAAAGAACCGAACGATATTTTTTACAATGAAAAAAAGCTTGGTGGAATTTTAATCGAGACGTTATATAATGAGAGTGTATTTGATAAAACAATAATTGGAATTGGACTAAATATAAATGAAAGCAAAAAAATAATGCAAATTGAGCAGGACTCTATTACTATCAAACTTGATGCAAAACCAGAAGAAATAATAAATGGCATCTGGGAAGAAATCTTGTCAATTAGCGACAACCGTTTTTGATGTTAGATAATATCATAGCAAATAACAAGTCTAAAAGGAGATAAAATACAATAAGGAGAAACGATTATGGATAATAATCTCTATGAAATGATATTTAAAAGAAAATCTTTTCACTTATTTAGAGATATTGGAAATGAACACCTAACTGAAGAAGAATTAAAAGATATTGAAAAAGAAATCTCTAAGTTAAAACCATTGGTTGAAGATGTTAAAGTAAAAATAAAAATAGTGAAAAAAGAAGCTATTTTAAGAGGACAAGAATACTGCATATTATTCTATTCTGAAAAGAAAGACAACTATCTTCAAAACATTGGCTATATGGGTGAACAATTAGACTTATACTTGGTATCTAAAAATATTGGTACACTATGGTTTGGGATAGGAAAACCTGATGAGCAACAATTAGATGGGTTAGATTTTGTAATAATGCTTTCTATTGCAAAAGTAGATTCACCGGATAAATTTAGAAAAGATATGTTTAAAAGCAAAAGAAAAGAAATTTCTGAAATGTGGTCTGGAGAAAACTATTTAGATATAGCTAATATAGTTAGATTTGCGCCAAGTGCTTGTAATACACAGCCTTGGAAAGTTGAAGCGAATGAAAAAGAAATTAAAGTATTTAGATATCGTAAAGAAGGCAAAAGAGGAATAATGCCTAAAAATATGACAGTTTATTTTAATCAAATAGACATCGGAATCTTCTTGTGTTTTATGGAATTATGCTTAGAGCATAACAATATTAGTTTTCAGAGAGAAGTATTTACAGAAGAAGATCATGATAAAGAGTATAATTTAACCGCAAAATACTTGTTGTGAATGGTTACAAAAAATAGAAGGGAAATATAATATGAATGTAATAGTTGTTAGACATGGCGAAACTGAATGGAACGCATCACAAAAAATTCAGGGACAAACAGATGTAGAATTAAGTGAAACAGGAAGAGCTCAAGCGGTTCAAACAGCCCAAAATATCCAAGGAAAGAAAATAGATTTAATATTAACATCTTCGCTAAAAAGAGCTAGCGAGACCGCAGAAATTATTAATGGTTTTTTTAATGTTCCGGTTATTGCAGATAATAGGATAATAGAAAGATCTTTTGGCGATAACGAAGGCAAAACTAAGACAGAAATTGATGAAATGAAAAAGCAAAATCCTCTTATTGATTGTTCTTGGGATTATAATAAAAATGTCGAATATGATAATATAGAAAATGTGCAGGACTTTTTTAAGAGAGTTTATTCTTTTTTAGATGAAATAGTCGAAAGATTTAATGGAAAAAATATCCTTATAGTTACGCATGGTGGAGTTACTATTCCTATGCATTGCTATTTTAATAGAATTCCATTAGAAACCGTTCATGATAGTTCACAAATGCCAAAATTGAAGAATTGTGACTATGTTGAATATATTATAGATTCTCCAGAGCCACCTCATACGAACATTGGAGATTCGGCCGAAGTATCTGGTATGACACGTGATAAAAGCAATGCTACGGAGATTGAAATATAAACTTAGAGTCTATAATGGAGGGATAAAAATGCCTAGAGATGAAGATAGAAGATTGTGTTTTCATTTTACAAAAACGAAGTATTTAGAACAGATACGCAAAGAGGGACTTAGGCCTCAATATGGAACCAATTGTAAAATACTTGGCGATATGAATGGAACAAAGATTTCATATTCTATTGGATGTCAAAATGCGGTAAAAATGTTTTACGCACTAAATGAGGTCTATAAACGAGTCAAAGATGGAAGAGTTAGAGAAGAGACCTTTGATGAAAGTCATAAAAAACTAGTTGAGGATATTCAAAACTCAAAAGATTTTGAAAGTTGGGAAGAAGACGGCGTATATTTAGTGTTTAATAGAGATTCTATACAAGATGAAACTAGATGTAATAATCAAAAAGAACATGATGCATGGAGTGATGGTTTTGTCCCAGCTAAAGATTTAATGGTTTTCATTATAATTGATAAGAGTAAGGGAGGAAAGATTGTATCATTCTCAAAATATGATGTAGTAGCATTTATGGCTAGTAGACTTGAGGAGCCTGTCTTTGGATTTTATAAATATGATATTGAAGACAGAATTGAAGAATTTAGTAAACCACAATATGACGTAGCATTGATGAGCTTGGAGGAATTCTTAATATTGACAAAAAAGAGAAAAGTTGACGTTGATAGATAAGTCTTGAAGTGAATTGTTAAAAGGAGAAAATTATGAGAGTCTTAATTTTTAGTTTTAGTAATAATCTACCAAGTGAAGATAGCTTTGTGCCAAATCAGAAAGGACTTACATTTTCATGCGTGGAAGAATGCGAAAATGAATTAAATAGACTTGGTAATGAAGTTGAACATATTTGCATGAATAAGAAAAATGTTCAAAAATGCAATGCTTGCGGAAAAAGAGGTTGGGGCATTTGTAGTGAAAGACATGTTTGCATACAAAAAGATGACTTTAATGGTATTTATAAAAACATGAATGATTTTGATGCATATATATTTATCACGCCGGTCTTTTTTCATGAAATGAGTGAATCTGCTAAAGCATTTTTTGATAGATTGAAGAGATGCGATGCCTTTTATGATGATTCCAAAATAAAAGGAAAAAAGATAGTGTGTATTGCGTGCGCTGGAGGAAGTGGAACCGGAACAGAAGAGACTTTGAAATCTTTTGATACATTGAGCTATTTTTTAAAAACTGAAATGGTTGGCAGAATTCCTGTAACAAAATTTAATTTTGAAGAACAAAAAGAGGAAATAAAAAAGTGCTGCTCTGAGTTGACATAACGCAAAAACTATGGTATACTCATGACGCACAAATCGATAGATTTGGTGACAATGGTAGAATACCAAAAACCAAAGAGAAGGAGAGTTACTATGGAAAATCAAGCTGTAACAATTGAGCGGAATGGTATGGTTCTGGAACATGAAGGTAGCGTCGAAGGTGGTTTTTATACGTTAAAAGTGACTGCTGACACAAATGATGCTGATTATGTCTCTGAAGTGAAAAAGTATACTCAGACAGAGGCTGATGAGAGGAATCTCAAGGGGCAAGTTGTACTGCTCTATCAGATGATAGATAAGTGCTTTGATGAGCTGGAAAGCTTAGAAGAAATCTTCGGCGGTGAATATGATATGCTAGAATGTCTGGACATTCCGCATGGACCTGGGGAGATGGAAAGCCATACGGTGTACAATGTAGGGCTGTCTTATTATGAAGACGGAAATACTTATAGATTTGACCCGAGTCAATTTTCACCTAGAAAAAAACGTAAGATTATTTTTGATTATCTGCTTATGCAAGGCGAAGAAAAGGCGGATGTTGAACTTGTAAATGCCGCACTTGAAGAACTTGGGCTTTAATAAGGGAGAACAACTATGGAAGAACAGCGTAGGCTTGTATTCGTAGACGATGATAAAAGCTATCTCAAAACACTCAAAGATTTTGCTGAGCACATACTTAGCGGTTTTGAGTGTGTGTGTTTTTCAAATCCAGTTGATGCGCTTCAGTATGTGAAAGAAGAAGCGGTAGATGTAGTCGTTTCTGACCTGGAAATGCCACAAATGACGGGATTTAAACTTGCAGAAAAAATACTGGAAGTTCTTCCCCAGACGCGGATTATCGTCATGAGTGGACATGACAAACGGTATTTAGAGCAACTTGCCGAAAAGGAAGGAATTGCCGGAAAGGTTGAGCTGCTCTGCAAATCTAGTATCCTTAATATAGGGGATATCTTAAATAGTTAATTCTTTAGCAAAGAAGAGAGTAGATGATATAATCTGCTCTCTTTTTTGAGGTTTGAAGGTAAAAAATAGCGGGTAGGCTCTAGTTTGAGCCTACCCGTTTAGGTCGAGGAACTGATGGAATCCAAGATACACGAATTTACTATCGATCTGGTTTTTGATGCCAGATGTCAGAAATTCGTTTTGTATTCTGGATATCTCAGATTGTTTATCTTCTTCGAATTTCTTATCCGCGCGAAGTTCTGCGACAACAGTGTCCCGTGTTTTTCCGGATTTTTCGCAGTATTCGTTGATCCAATCTATGGGCTCGAGAGTGGGCGCTCCGCCTACTTTCTCTTGAGCCATGAATTGTAAAACACGCGATTCAATCCGCTGCATGTACTGCTCTTGGGGGATGTTCAGGAATGACAAGCCTATTACCTGATACCCCAGTTCACGGAGCGTCTTTAGAATTGCGCATCGAATGTTGATGTGCAACCAGCACCCATCTATAACAAGCTTGGTCCCCTTTTCTATCCGTTCTCCAAAAGTCCGGATTCCTGCGTCACTTTTTAAGGGATTTTGAGTGCCATATAGGTATTTCATGGGGTTTTCCAGGATTTCCTTAGTCGCACATTCATCCATTGAAAGAAGCTCAAATTCAGGATGAGAATTAATAAAGTCAAAAGCGTAAGAAGTCTTTCCTGAACATGAATAGCCTAAAAGAACGATAGCGGTTTTCTTATGCTCGTCAATGGAATACTGTGTGACAAACTTAGGAATGTACACACCACCCATGAAAAGCTTCGCCATGTCCAATACGGTCCTATAGGTGCCATAGAGCTTGTTCAGGTTGTCGGTAGCAGCTTTTAGGTTTCGCTCAAATCGTGTCTCTTTCATTCGGTACTCCTTTCGTAAAAACGATATTGTGAAAAAATAGAGAACTCTATTTTGAATAGTCACACAAAAAGGAAACGAGATAAATTAATTTAGCTAGTGAATAATAGCACATTTTGCGACTTATGTCAACTACAAATGGCGATTTTTTTGATTTTTTGGCAGATTTTTAGGGTAATTATAGTGTAAAATAATGTAGAAATCTTTGAGGCGAAAATGGAGGAAGTGATTAAAGTTGAAGATAACATTAATACCATTATAGAAAACAACCATAAATTATTTGGAGAAAGCGCTAAAGCTCAAAAGATAAACGCTGGTTTTACTAACACAATATATGTTGTAAACGACATGTATATTATCAAAATATGCACTAATCCAGATAACGAAAAAAGATTTGAACAAGATGTTGACTTAAGCGAAGTAGATAAGTGGGTAGCTAACTTATCAAGCTCAGTGAATGAAGCTGATACAACAGAAGAAACAACTAGACAAATGCCAGCAAACTTCGATGAGAGCAAGATGCCACCAATGGGTGAAGGCTTTGAAATGCCATCAGGTGATTTTAAGGATAGACCAATACCATCAGGAGATTTCAAAGGAATGGGTAAGCCATCAGACGATTTCAAGGGTAAAGCTAAACCTTCAGGTGACTTCAAGGAAAAACCTAAAAAGTAATAAATAATTTCACGAGGAGAAGAATATGAATTTATTAGATCATAAAGAATTAATTGAAAATAATCCTATTCACATA
>JAEEGL012063237.1_pt1 | contig 16975 bp, 14 predicted proteins | sample 9134231 | NCBI WGS metagenome assembly JAEEGL01 (sample SAMN16246548, study PRJNA631951) | gut metagenome | biome: gut microbiome; feature: rumen; material: fiber-attached | host: Bos | place: Iran: Karaj | collected 2018-10
CTCTGTTCTTATTTCAAACCCAACTGATTTTCCGGTTTTTTTATCAGCTGCCGGAACAAAGCTTTTCTTTGTTTACCCCTTAATTGCCGCAATCACGGCCGGAACAAACTGTTTTTTACGGGAAACCAGCCCGGATATGGTAAAAATGTGCTGATCCCACGGCGCTCCCGGAAAGGCCATCTCCAGGATGTGCTCCGCCGCCTCGCAGTCGCAGACTACATCGCTCTTCTCATCCATGATGCTGGTGATGAGAAGGAAGCAGTAATCCATCCCGCTGGATTTGTGTCGATCCCGCATAAAGGCGGCCATGCGCGGCTTTAACGAGTCAATCTCATCCTGCAGAACCGAAGTGATCTGCCCGATGCCGATTCGCTTATCGCCCGCGTTAAACACTTTGTAGTCCTGGAACAGGATTTCCTCGTCCGTCTTCCCCTGGAGGTTGCTGCCAGCGGCAAACATCTGCCTGGCCAGCTGCTCGGTATCCACGCCCGCGATGGCCGCCAGCTCCGCGGCCGCCTTCCGGTCAATCGCCGTGCAGGTGGGGGAACGGAACAGCAGCGTATCGGAAATAATGGCGGCTAACAAAAGCCCTGCGATGGCAGGCTCCACCGGCACATCCTTTTCCTGATAAATCTGATACACGATGGAGGCCGTGCAGCCAAGCGGCTGATTGCGGAAATACACCGGGCTCTCCGTCTCCAGATTTCCGATGCGGTGATGGTCCAGAATCTCCAGGATATCCGCGGTCTCCACGCCGTCCACCGCCTGCGTCTTTTCGTTGTGATCCACCAGGATCAGCTTTTTCCCCTTCATGCCGAGGAAATCCCGGCGGGAAATCAGGCCGTAGTACCGGTCCTCCGCGTCCAGCACAGGGAAGTACCGGTGCCGCTTGGTGGACATCACGTCCTTGACCTTGTCGGCATCGTCATCCATGTGGAAGCACAGCACGTCACGCGTCATCATGAAGCGGATCGGCATACTCTGGTGGATGAAACGGGTGGCCGTGTACGTATCCAGATGGGTCTGGATGATGGCGCAGTGGTTTAACTCCGCCATATGGCGGATTGTCTGGGACAGCGGCGCGCCGGCGCACAGCACCAGGCATCCGCAGTGCATATCCAGGGCGCACAGCTGACAGTCGTACCGGTTGCCCACCAGCACGATGTCGTTTTCCTCGATAAAATCTTCCAGAAGGTCTAAGTTGGCAGCGGCCACTAAAACCTTCCCCTTTTCAAAACAGGCGTTTATGTCGCCCACCACCATCACGCCCTCGAGGGCGTTCACAATGTTGGCGTATGGCGTCTTCGCCACCGACAAAACGTCATTCCCGTACACGTTCATGTACGAGTTCGCAATATCTCCGATGGTGATCAGGCCTTCGATCTTCCGGTCATCGTCCACGACGGCCAGCGTCACGCGGCCTTCCTCCGCCATCATCTTCCAGGCTTCCTTCAGGGAAAGATCCCCCGACACCCCGCGCCCTTTTCTGAGCTTGATATCGGAAACCTGCGTTTTAACACTGTTCATCAACCGGGGTGTCGGTTGATGAAAATACTCCAGCACAAACTCCGTCTCCGGGTTGATGTACCCGGCCCGGCAGGGGACGTACGGGTCCCCCGTTACCTTTTCCTTCAGCGCTGCGTAGGCAATGGCCGAACAGATCGAATCCGTGTCAGGGTTCTTGTGGCCAATGACAAGCACTTCTTCCCTCTCGTTGACTTCCATATCCCTCATCCCCTAAAAATCAGGTATCGGTTCAGATTCTGAACCGATACAATTGACTTTTCCTTGTCCTGTCTGTCCCCGTTGTCGGAAATCACCTTGTTTTCACCAACGCCGTTTTGTAAGTTTTCTTTTTTATTTTGCCGCAGTCGTCTCGGTTGCAGCGGTGGTCTCGCTCTCCGTGGCAGCTTCGGTTGCCGCTTCGGTCTCTGCAGCGGCTGTCGTTTCAGTCGCAGCTTCGGTCTCCGCAGCGGCTGTCGTCTCAGTCGCAGCTTCGGTTTCTGCTACAGCATCGGTCTCGGCCGCAGCCTCGGTCTCCGCCACAGTTTCACCCACAGCCTCGGTCTCGGCTTCGGAAGCCGGCTCGGTGGCTAAAACGCCGGCCAGATCGTCAATCATTTTGCCGGTCTGCTCCGTGTAATCCGGAATGGCGGCCAGTCTCGCAGCTTTCTCGCCCTGAATGGTCACAACCACTGCCGCGATGATGGCGATGCAGATCGCCGCGCCGATCACCCAGCCTAAGACCTTCTTCATCTGCTTCTTCTGCTTTTCCTTGCGGATCCGTTCCTTGCGTGTTCCCCGCTCTTCGCGGTACTTGTTCATTTTCTCCAGACTCATGATGTAATACCCTCTCTTTATATATGTCTGCTTTTATATTTGTGCACCACTTGGGGTCATGTTCCCGGCGATGCACCTGCCCTTTTAGGGAATCTTACTGCTCACCGTACCCGTTGGGGTTGTTCTTCTGCCAGCGCCAGGAATCCTCGCACATGTCAAACAGGTTCTTCTCGGCAACCCAGCCAAGCTCTTCCTTTGCCTTTGTGGGATCCGCGTAGCAGGTGGCGATGTCGCCGGGTCTTCTGGGCTTGATCGAATACGGAATGGTGACGCCGCTGGCCTTCTCAAACGCCTTCACCACGTCCAGAACGCTGTAGCCGTTACCGGTGCCCAGGTTGTAGATGTACACGCCGCCCTCGGCATCCTTGATCTTCTCGAGCGTCTTCACATGGCCCTTCGCCAGGTCCACCACGTGGATGTAATCGCGCACGCCCGTGCCATCGTGGGTGTCATAGTCGTCTCCGAACACGCCCAGCTCCGCGCGGCGGCCGGTAGCCACCTGCGTAATGTACGGCATCAGGTTGTTCGGGATGCCCTTCGGATCTTCGCCGATCAGGCCGCTTTTGTGGGCGCCGATGGGGTTAAAGTACCGAAGAAGAACGATGCGCCAGTCCGGCAGCTCCTTCGTCAGATCCATCAGGATATCCTCGATCATCAGCTTGGTGCGCCCGTAGGGGTTCGTGGCCGAGCGGGGGAAGTCCTCGCGGATCGGCACCGTCTTCGGAAGCCCATACACGGTTGCGGAAGACGAGAACACCAGCTGCTTCACATCCACTTCCCGCATCGCCTCCAAGAGGTTGATGGTTCCGACCAGGTTGTTGTGATAGTACTCGAGCGGCTTGGCGACCGATTCGCCAACTGCCTTCAGGCCGGCAAAATGAATGACCGCGTCGATGGATTCCTTCTGAAAAACAGACTGTAATCCCTCGCGGTCAAGAAGATCCAGTTCATAAAACTTCACGGATTTTCCCGTGATCTTCTCCACCCGGTTTAAGGACTCTTTGCAGGAGTTGGCAAGGTTGTCCACTACGACAACCTCATAGCCCTGATCCAAGAGTTCCACACAAGTGTGACTTCCGATATAGCCGGCTCCACCGGTTACAAGAATAGCCATTTTTTTCCTCCCCAGATTTTTTTATGCTGCCCGGTTAAGGGACGGGGCCTTGCATAACGCGAAGTTTCCAAAACCGATCCCTTTCCGGCGAATCATAACAGGGAACGCGCACGCGTCCCCGCGATTTTTCTTATAATCTTCGTGTGATGCCGCTCGAAAGCCCTGTTTCGTACACAGCATACATCACTTCGCTACTGTACACCCTTTTTTCGCATTTTTCAAGCAAAAGCTTTGTATCGAAGCAAACTCTTCGCATTTTTTCGGTCAATGCTTTGCAACGGAGGAAGCTCCTCCGCTTTTTTAGGGCCGCAAGGCATGCGCCGTCGCTTAAAACGGCAGGGAGAACAGATAGCGCGCCAGGCGGTCTTCTTCCTCCGTATCCCGGCTGTTCTGAAACGCCACGCTTCCCGGTGCTTTCTGCTCGTTTTCCAGCCCCGCCTCGCAAAGCCGGCGCTTCATCTCCCGCGCGCAGCCGGCGCCGCCATCATAGATCTTCACGTCCGGCCCCAGAAGACCTTCCAGGGTTTTCCGTATAAACGGATAATGCGTGCAGCCAAGCACCACCGCATCCGGTTTTCTTCCGCCAAGGAGCTCGAATTTTTCTTTCAGATAGCTTTCCAGTTCCTCCCCGGAAAGAACCCCTCTTTCCACAAATTCCATCAGGCCGGGACAGGGAAGGGGAAGCACCTCGGCTCCCGCGCCAAAGCGGTCCTTTAACAGATGGAACTTTTCTTCCTTCAGCGTCATGGGCGTCGCCATCACCACCACCAGACCTCCGGGGTTTTCTTCCGCCGCCGGTTTTAACGCAGGTTCGATGCCGATGATCGGAACCGAAGGAAAATCCTCCCGGAGGCTCCGCACCGCCGCGCTGGTCGCCGTATTGCAGGCGATCGCCACCGCCTTCGCGCCCGCGTCCAACATGTGATAAAAGCTCTGATAGGTCAGCTTTCGGACTTCCTCCAAAGTTTTCGTTCCATAGGGCGCGTGAAGGGAATCCCCGTAGTACAGGAAATTTTCCTGCGGCATGGCCTTCACCATCTCCCGCAGGACGCTGATCCCGCCCAGGCCGGAATCAAACACGCCGATATAGCCTTCCCGGTCCGGGTGGTAGTCATGCCTGCCCGCCTCTTTCCGAATTTCCTCTTCTCCTCGTAGCGTTTCGTTCATCATTTCACTCCGGGATAGTGCTTCTCCCCGCCTCCAGTTTTAATCGCGTCAAGCATAACACAAAGCCCCTGTCTCGTCAACGGTGTGACAGGGGACGGCCGGGTGACAGGGGACGGGCCTGTGTCACATTTTCTGACGTAAAACCATCTCTTGTCAGAAAATGTGACACAGACCCGTCCCCTGTCACGCGGAAAATGTGACACAGGCCCGTCCCCTGTCACCCGTCCCCTTCAGAAAAGGTGAGGATGGCTCTGGACAACCCCACGCAAATAGAGTATGATAAGCGCAAAGGGACCTTCCGGCAAACGGGCCGGTTCGTTCTTTTCAAGGAACTGGAGCCAGATGCTTTTTTGCAATTGAGGCACAGTTCTTTCATCAACAGAGTAGGGAAAACAGCGTTAAGTGCCGCCGGATACGGGGAGTTGACAGGCGGACGAAAGGGCAGGCCACATGGCTTTTCTGTGCCGAAAATCACAGAAGATCAAGCTGACTTGCGCTGCGGTTGTCTTCCCGCATCCCGCTGTTGCATAAGGAGCCTTATGGGCATTTCGGATTATTTCGCGATCTCTCCCTCCTTACGTTCCGGCGGACATAAAAAAGGAGGTTTTTTTCATGTCCGAAAAATCCAATCAGCTTTTCCCCACACCCTTTTCCCGCAAGTACTGGGAATGCGCTTCGGCGGAGATGAAATCCACCCGGATTCTCGTCATCGCGGCGCTCCTCACCGCCCTGCGCATCGCCGTCAAGGCGCTCACCATCCCTGTCGGTCCCAGCTTAAACATCACCTTCGGGTTCCTGGTCAACTCCGTCGGTTCCATGATCTACGGACCGGTGGTGGCCATCATCGCCTCCGCCATCAGCGACACCTTAGGCGCCATCCTGTTCCCGAGCGGAACCTACTTTTTCCCCTTCATTTTCGAGGAAATCGCCGGGGGCGTCCTCTTCGCCCTGTTCTACTACCGGGCGAAGCTCTCCGCGGTCCGCATCATCTTAGGGCGGTTTGCGGTCACCCTGGTGTGCAACATCCTTTTAAATCCGGTCCTGATGTATTACTACTACATGTTTGTCCTTAGCAAGAGCTACACACTCTTTACCCTGCCCCGCCTGATCAAGAACGTGGCGCTCTTCCCGCTGCAGTCGCTCATTCTGATCATCCTGTTCAAGGCATTGGTGCCCTTTACTAACCGGATGGGGCTAACCTTCACCGGCACGGAAAAGCTGAACATCACGAAGAAAGACATCGTGCTGATCGTCGTCATGACCATTGTTTCCGCTGTGTGCGTGTATCTGTATTACCTGTATAAGGGATTGGTTTAGAGAACTAAGAGACGGTGCTTTTTTGCATGACTTGCAAAAAGGCACCGTCCTTGTTTTTGTCCTTAATTTTTAAAGCTGTGAATCGGCGCGGGAATCCGCCCTTTCCGACCCACAAACGCTTCGCACGAGAAACCGTTCACCGGCATCACGGGCGCATAGCCGAGGAGCCCGCCAAATTCCACCATCTCGCCCACGTCTTTTCCGATCACCGGGATCACGCGGACGGCCGTGGTCTTCTGGTTCACCATGCCGATGGCCGCCTCGTCGGCGATGATACCGGCGATTGTGGCGGGGGACGTATCCCCGGGAACCGCGATCATGTCCAGGCCCACGGAGCACACGCAGGTCATGGCTTCCAGCTTTTCCAGCGTCAGCGCGCCGGCCTGCACGGCGTTAATCATGCCCTGGTCCTCGCTCACCGGGATGAACGCGCCGGAAAGCCCGCCCACGTAGGAGGATGCCATCACGCCGCCTTTTTTCACCTGGTCGTTTAACAGCGCCAGCGCCGCCGTCGTTCCCGGTGCGCCGGTCTTTTCCAGGCCAATGAGCTCCAGGATATCCGCCACGGAATCGCCCACGGCCGGCGTGGGGGCCAGCGACAGATCCACAATGCCAAAAGGCACGTCAAGGCGCTTGGACGCCTCCCGCGCCACGAGCTGTCCCACGCGGGTGATCTTAAAGGCGGTCTTCTTGATGGTCTCGCACAGGACCTCAAAGCTCTCGCCCTGCACGCTCTCTAAAGCGTGTTTCACAACGCCCGGGCCGCTAACGCCCACGTTGATGATGGCATCCGCCTCGGTCACGCCGTGGAAGGCGCCGGCCATAAACGGATTGTCATCCGGCGCGTTGCAGAACACCACCAGCTTGGCGCAGCCTAACGAGTCCTTGTCCTTCGTGGCCAGGGCGGTTTCCTTCACCACCTCGCCCATCAGGCGCACGGCGTCCATGTTGATGCCGGTCTTGGTCGAGCCCACATTCACCGACGAGCACACATAGGTTGTCTGCGAAAGGGCCTGCGGAATGGAGCGGATCAGCAGCTCCTCGGCGGGCGTCATGCCTTTGGACACCAGCGCGCTGTAGCCGCCGATGAAATTGACGCCTACATCCGCCGCCACCTTGTCCAGGGTTTTGGCCAGCTCGACAAAGTCGTCCGTGGTCTTGCAGGCGCTCCCGCCCACCAGGGCGATGGGCGTCACGGAGATGCGCTTGTTGACGATCGGGATGCCATATTCCCGGGCGATTTCCTCCCCGGTGGCCACCAGGTTTTTCGTGTATCCGTAAATTTTGTTATATATATTTGTCTTCAGCTTCTCCAGATCGTCACAGATGCAGTCCAAGAGGCTGATTCCCATCGTGATGGTTCGCACGTCCAGGTTGTCGTGCTCAATCATCCGGTTGGTCTCGTTTACTTCCAGTATGTTGATCATGCAGAGTCCTTTCTTGCTGTTTAGTCTCTACCCTATTCACGATCAGGCACAAAATTTGGATCTGACATATGCCCAGCTCCCTCTCTTGCTATTTAACCGTGAATAGTAACATTTGAATCAAATCCGGTGCATGGAATCGAAGATTTCCTCTCGCTGCGTGCGGACCACCACGCCGATCTCCTGCCCCAACGCGGACAGATCATCCGCCAGCTCGGAGAATTTCTTCGCGGTACGGCTGGTGTCCACGATCATCATCATGTTAAAGAACCCGGACAGGATCGTCTGGGAAATGTCCAGAATATTGATCTGGTTGTTGGCCAGATAGGTGCAGATTTTGGCGATGATACCCACGGTATCCTTGCCCACCACGGTGATAATGGTTCTTTCCATCATTTTTCCTTTCTTCATCAAGCTTTCCCAAAGAAGTTCACATAAAAGCTTTCCTGTCACTGCCGACGGCGCTTACGTCCCGAAAGCTAGCAGTACATGCGGCGGGAGAAAATCCCGTTTCCAAAGCAGCACAGGTTACAGAACATGTTCAGCAGAATCATGCGCAGACACCAGTTGCCGGTGGAGCTGTACGGACGCCCGCCGTACATGTCGCCCATCCCGCGGTACCAGTTTCCGCCGCCCTCCAGCTGGGACTTTAACTGCTGATACTGCAGGTTTCCCGGCTCCATCGCCGCAGCGCGGGTGGCGTACTCTCTGGCGGTCGCGTTGTTGCCGAGGCCGTTGTTGGCCAGCGCGCTGTAATAATACCACTGGGCTGTGCGCTCAGTGATGGTGGACAGCACCGTCCACGCCTCCTGATAGTGGCCGCTTTGCAGGTAGTTCCGGGCCGCGTTCATGTGATTGGTATACTCATCATTTCCGCCCGTTTGACCGGCCTGCTGATAGCCGCCATAACTGCCATAGCGGCCGAACCCGCCAAAGCCGCCAAACCAGCCGAAGGGATCCTCATACGCATCGCGCGTATTCTGCCCTCCGTAGCTGCCGGACGACCCCTCGTAGCTGCCGTAGCGCCCCGTGTTCTGGCTGCCGTATCCGGAACTGCCATAGCCGGAGCTCCCGTAACTGCCGTATCCGCCGTAGGAGCCGGAGGAATATCCCTGCTCCCGCTCCTTGATGATCTGGTCGTAGGCCTGCTGCACCAGCTTGAACATCTCCTCCGCCTTATCCTTGTTGGGGTTGTTCACGTTGGCATCCGGGTGATACTTCCGGCTTAACGACCGATAGGCCTTTTTGATTTCTTCTTCCGATGCGTCCCGGGAGACGCCCAGAACTTTATATGGATCAGTCATGTTCGTTTTCCTGTCTGCGCCGATTTATGGGCGCTCTTTCTTTTGCACCCTGTCCGGTGCCTTTTTAATTGTGCCCCCTGGCACTTTTTTCCTGAGCCTTTTTCTCCGCCTGGTTCCGCTTGATCTTGACCATCTCAAAGCGCGACCAGATGCCCGAGTACAGAATGTTCCGGATGACCGGCGCGCCGGTCACAACCGGCAGCCGCTCAAAGGCCTTGCAGCATTCCGCCATCATCATGTTCAGTGTCTCTTCGCAATCCTTGTCGAAGAAAGCCCGGTCTACGGGTCCTTCTGTCCACGCCTTGTTTAACCGTAAAAGAAACGGATTATAGCTCCCGCTTTTCTCATCCTTCTCGAGGTCTTCGTAGGCATCCATCAGGTAAATGAATTTTCCCAGGAAGAACCCCATGCTGCGCAGGTCCTTCTCCCAACGGTCCTCCTTGAAGGCGAAAATCTCGGCCGTGAGGCGCCCGAAGTACCCGCTGGCCCGGTCCACATCCGGATCCCGCTCCTGCTCGCACTTCGAGATCTCCTCCAGGCAAACCCGGATCGTCTCCGCTTTCTGGGGATATTCTTTCGACACCCGCAAAAACGCGTTCTTGAGCGCCGCGGACATCAGGTATTTGGGCACGTTTTTATCGTCCTTCCAGTCGTCCAGACACTGATAGTACGCCAGAAGCACGTTCATGGCCGCGGTGTACGCGGTAAACTCATTGGTTCTCTCCTCATGCGAGCGCACCGGGTGCAGCGCGCAGCGCGCCGTCCGCACGGGCGTCTCCGGCTCATAGAGCCCCGTTAGAAGGATCACCAGAAAGGTCATATCGTAGGTGAGGGTCATCTGGCCCTGCAGACCGTACTCCTTTTTCAGCTGCCGGCAAAGCCCGCAGTAGAACGAATGATACCAGTCATATTCGCGGAATTTCAGTTCCGCCTGATTGATCGTTATATATCCAAACATAGTAATACGCAAAGTGCAGCTGTCAAAGCAAACACAAAACTTCAGCTTCTGCTTTTACATCCATTTCTTATGAAAGCCGAAGAACGAAGTAATCGCGTTCGGCTTTCATGGGTGGTTTCGATTTTACAGAGTTTCCATTCGCGCGCGTACCGAATCCCGGTGCGCCGGAAGCCCCTCCACGTCCGCAAAATGCATGGTATACGGCGCTAAGGCTTTGCAGCCCTCTTCCGTCACGATCTGGTGGAAGGCCGTCTTGATAAAGGTTCCCACCCACACGCCGCCGGAATAACGCGCCGTGCGCATGGTCGGAAGGGTATGGTTCGGGCCGGACACAAAATCGCCAAAGGCAACGGGGGCGTAGTTTCCGATAAACATAGACCCATAGTGCAGGCACTTCATCGCCGTTTCTTCCGCATCCTTCGTCTGCACCTCCAGGTGCTCCGGCGCCATCTCGTTGGAGAGGGCCACAGCCTCTTCCATCGTCTCCGCCAGGTAAATAGCACCGTTGTTCTCCCAGGAAACTTCCGCCGTCTCGCGCGTGGGAAGGTCCTTTAACAGCTCATAAAGCTTCGCTTCCGCTTCCTTCGCCAACGCCTCGCTGGTGGTCACCAGCACGGCCTTCGCGTCCGGATCGTGCTCCGCCTGGCTTAAGAGGTCGATCGCCACGAAGTCCGGCTTAGCCGTCTCATCGGCGATGATCAGCACCTCGCTCGGACCAGCCAGACTGTCGATGCCCACATCGCCTAATACCTGGCGCTTGGCCTCTGTGACAAAGCGGTTTCCAGGGCCCACGATCAGGTCAGTCTTCTTCACCGTCTCCGTTCCGTAGGCGTACGCGGCGATGGCCTGCGCCCCTCCCATGCAGTAGATTTCATCCGCGCCGGCAATATCCATCGCCACCAGCACCGCCGGATGGATGGTGCCCGCCCCGGCATACGCCGGCGAACAGGCCGCCACGCTCTTCACGCCCGCCACCTTGGCGGTCACGATGCCCATGAGCGCGGACGACGGCAGCGGATGCCGCCCCGCCGGCACGTAGCACCCGCACCTCTCCACGGGGATCATCCGGTGCCCGATGCGAAGGCCCGGAATCCGGCTCTCGATATCCAGATCCTTCAGGCACTCCAGCTGCTTTTCCGCGAAGAACTTAATCTGGCCCGCGCTAAAGCGGATCGTGTCGATCGTCTCCTGATCCAGCTGCCTGTAGGCTGCCTCCACCGTTTCGCGAGGGACGCGCACGGTGTCGATCTCCATATGGTCAAAGCGGGCGGCGTACTCCATTAAGGCCGCATCCCCGTTTTGCTTGACGTTCTCTATGATTTCCGAGACGGCGGCGGACAGCTTCCCGTCCCGCTCGTAGGTTTTCTTTTTCGCTTCCTTGATGATCTTCAACGTTTCTGTCCTCTTTGTAAAATTAGGGAGTGCCTGGCACAAGTTCGTAATCTATATTTCGTAAGTATTAAACACCAGTCCCAGGCCATCCGTCTTAAGTCGATGCTGCCGGCCCTTTTACTCCAACTCCCGCGCCGCCTGAAGGATCATCTCCTTCGTCACATGGTACGGATAGTGCTCTAAGTCCTCGTCCCGCGTGATGCGGTCTGCCACCTTCTCCACGTCGGCGATCGTAATCCCCATATCTTTCAGGCTCGTCGGCAGCCCGATCTTCTGATTAAACGCGCGGAGCTTTTCGTATTCCTCCCGCTGCCCATCGATGAGAAGAAGCAGCAGGCACCCGAAGCCCACCACCACGCCATGGATGTGTGTCTCGTCAAACCCGGGAAGCTCGCACAGGCTGTAGAACAGCGCGTGCGCCACGCCTCCGTTGTAGTCCATCGTGTGATCCCGCGCCACCAGCATGGACACCCATCCGGTGGTGATGATGATGGCTAACGCCGCCTGCTCCAGTTCGTACGTGGCCTTCCCGGCCGCGTTATCTTTCAGGGCCTGCTCTCCATGAGCCAGCAGCGTCTCCATGCACATGCGGCTCATATGCACACCCAGCGCTTTATAGTGCGAAAGTGACTCGCCCCGGGCGGACACACTCACCTCATAATATTTCGCGTACGTGTCGCCGATGCCCGCAAACAGGTACTCCTTCGGGGCCCGGGCGATGATGTCCGTGTCGATGAATACGTGCCTGGCCGATTCCAGAAAATGCACGAAGTCCCGGAATGTGCCGTCCTCATTATACACGATCGATAAGGAGGATGCCGCCGCGCAGTTCGAGGCGATCGTTGGGAACGAAAAGTACGGTTTTTTCATCGACAGGCTGACCAGCTTGGCCGTGTCGATGGCCTTGCCGCCGCCGACCGCAAAAATCATGTCCGCTTCCTTGACCGCCGCAAGATTTTCCAGCGCCTGCGCCGCTTCGTAGGTGCTGTCCCTCCCGTACAGGACAAAGTCCGTGATGGAAAGGCCGCTCCCCTCCAACGCGGAAAGAAGCTTATCCTTCGCGACCGCCATCGCCTTCTGTCCGCCGATGACGACGGCTTTCGTTCCGTACAGGCCGGCGTAACGCGGGATTTCTTTATAAGCTTCCGGGCCTACGGTATACGAGGGGATCAGGATTGAGTAATTCTCCATGGGAGTCCTTTCCGCCGATAAAAGGCTCATTGGGCCACACGTTCTGGCATCCGTACGAGCCAGCTCATTCGGATGCCTTCCGCTTCCTCACTTTGCTTTTTAAACGTTTATCTCCGCTTTGACGCCTAAAAGATCCTGGTACTTGGTGAGCACCGGCGCGACCATTTCGTCCAGGAACTCCCGCACCTGCTCAGGGGAGCGACCCACGTAACGGCTGGGATCCATGCAGCTCTGCAGCTCCTCGCGGGACAGGTTGAAGGACGGGTCTGCCGCGATGCGGTCTAACAGATCGTTGTCCTTGCCCTCCACCTTCACGGTCTTGCCGGCCTCCATGGAAAGCGTGCGGATGCGCTCATGCAGCTCCTGTCGGTCGCCGCCGGCCTTCACCGCGTCCATCATGATGTTCTCGGTCGCCATGAAAGGAAGCTCCGCCAGCAGGTGCTTCTCGATCACCTTCGGATACACCACCAGGCCGTCCACTACGTTGAGGTACAGATCCAGGATGCCGTCCACCGCGAGGAACCCTTCCGGAACGGACAAGCGCTTGTTGGCGGAATCATCCAGCGTTCTCTCAAACCACTGCGTGGACGCCACCAGCATAGGGTTCATCATATCGGCCATCACATAGTCCGCCAGGGACGCCATGCGCTCGCAGCGCATCGGATTTCGCTTGTAAGCCATCGCCGACGATCCGATCTGGTTCTTCTCGAACGGCTCCTCCACTTCCTTTAAGTGCTGCAGGAGGCGAATATCATTCGAAAACTTATGCGCGCTCTGGGCGATGCCGGCTAAGACGCCAAGCACACGGCTGTCCACCTTGCGGGAGTAAGTCTGCCCGGAAACCGGGTAGCATCCGGAAAAGCCCATCTTCTCCGCGATCTTACGGTCGATCGCGCGGCACTTTTCGTGGTCGCCCTCAAAGAGTTCCAAAAAGCTGGCCTGTGTGCCAGTGGTGCCCTTCGAGCCAAGCAGCTTCATGGTATCTAGCACATGTTCCAGATCTTCCAGGTCTAAAAGGAGTTCCTGCATCCAAAGCGTAGCGCGCTTTCCCACGGTCGTGGGCTGGGCCGGCTGAAAATGCGTAAATGCTAACGTCGGCAGCGGCGCGTACTTCTCCGCGAACTTGGCCAGTTCCGCCAGCACGTTCACCAGCTTCTTTTTCACAAGCTGTAGCGCTTCCGTCATCAGGATGATATCAGTGTTGTCACCCACGTAGCAAGAGGTAGCCCCTAAGTGGATGATTCCCTTGGCCTTCGGGCACTGCACGCCGTACGCGTACACATGCGACATGACATCGTGGCGCACCAGCTTCTCGCGCTCCTTCGCGACCTCGAAGTTGATGTCATCCTTGTGGCTCTTCAGTTCCTCAATCTGTTCGTCCGTAATCGGAAGCCCCAGCTCCTTTTCGGCCTCCGCCAGGGCGATCCACAGCCGTCTCCAAGTACGGAACTTCTTCTCCGGTGAAAAAATGTACTGCATCTCGCGGCTGGCGTAGCGCTCCGAGAGCGGACTCATGTAGCAATCATAATTGGGCATGATTTTCTCCTTTATGTAGGCATTGACAACGGATAGGGAACGACTTTTTTGTTCCGCTTATCCGATTTTTAGAATTCCCCAGAATAACGAAGTCAGTTTACCCCAAGCAGGCTTTAAAAGCAATAGTGAAAATGTACAACGCTCCCGGTAGCTGACAGGGAACGGTTCTCTGTCAGCTTTTCTGACAGGGGACAGATCTATAAAGAAAGCAAAAGAGCGTCCCATCTCCTTAGGAAATGGAACGCCCTTTTGCTACCTCTTATACTTTTCTGGCACAGATAAAATCCCAAATCTATGAGCAAACCCTACTTTCCAAAGATTTTCGCCTGCTCAAATCTCTTTTTTGCATATCGGTTGCTATCTAATTCATACAGCGCTGTCTTTGCATAATAATCGTGATATGCATCCACTTTCCCAAGATTGAAGAAAGCGTACGTGCGGACCAATATGTCTGTTACATATTTTTTTAAGCGTAATGCCTTAAACTTCTTTCCAAGGTCCACTTCTTCTTGCAATAATCCGATCTTGAAATTTCCCGCATATTCCAGATATTTTTTTATTGCTCTTTTGTTACAGTCTATCAATAAAACATTGTATCCTGTTCTGTTGCCGTCCAGCATTACCTTTACATATTCCAAAGCATCAAATTCCTCCTGTGACTGCGGAATTTCTTTTCGTTCCGTTATTTTAACCGCTACCACAGGAACGGTCTCTCCGTCATCTTTAAATTTAATTGCGTATGTTTTCTGGAACAGCGCATAACGTCCGGCATAGCCAGGATCATAATCGCAACTGCCGTCCAACCTGAAAGCATATACATCTCCTTGCTTCCAATCGCAGACATATGGAAGTTGTTTCCTCGCAATCTTCTCTTCTTTTTGTGGCGTATTTAATTGTTCTCTCAGTTCCTGAAACCACGAAATAACCTTTTTGCCCGCTCTGGTCTTCTCTAACTCGCTTTGTACCCATAATCCTTTTGATTCACCCTCATCAAGAACCTTGATCGCTTTTCTCGTTGTCTCTTCATCCAGCCTTCCATACGCTGCTTCTGCATAAGCCAGCCCTAGCCACACAATGGCTTCACTTATAGCGCTCTGCATCTCTTTCTCATGCAGCTTTACTATTTCTGCTTTTGCATTTTCTGAGTTCATACCCTGTCGAAAATAATAATAGTATTCTTCCTTAATTATTCTTTTATACTCCAACATAAAACAGACGCATACTTCCGTATTACTAAATCTGTAAATCTTTGCATCACCCATTCTTGCGTTTTTGTTCCCGTTGATTCTATAATCCTCATAGGCATCTTTCTTGGCTAAATGATAATAGCAATAATCGCGCACCAACGAATCTGTAAGATTATCGTCTAAATAATATCTATACTTATAGTCCCCTCTAAATTCTGTCTCTTCCGGTAATTCTCCTATTGCAAAATTCCCTATGTATTCCAGATGACTTTGAATGCTCCTTCGATTACATCCACAAAGAATACTTCGATATACAGGTTTTTGATCCTTGAAACACGTACTCACCCTGACATAATCCAGCAAATTGAATTTTTCCTGAGAAACAGGAAGATTATTATCTTTCGTAATTTTAGTCAACACAAGCGGAACCGTTTCGCCATCATCATATGTAAACACATCGACTTTCTGAAATAGTGCATATCTTCCTGCAAAACTTCTGTCATAGGCACAACGGTCATTCAGCTTGTATGCATATACATCTCCATCTTTCCAGTCACATATGTAAGGCGGTCTTTTCCGTGGAACCTTAACTTCTTCCTTCGGATGGTTCAATAAGTCCCGCAATTCCTGATGCCACTCGATGATGTTCCTTCCTTCTCTGGAAGCTTTCAGTTCTGTTTCTGTCCAAACCCCTCTCCTTTCCCCCTCTTGAAGAAATAATAAGGCTCTTGCTTTTGTATCTTCATCCAGACGTCCATATATTGCTTCCGCGTAGGCTAAGCCGAGCCACACAATAACACCGCTAATCGACTGATGAACCTCATTGGGATGCAGGCCCAGCACCTTTTCTTTTGCCTTTTCTGCACTTAACCCTTCCCGGAGGCAGTTGTAATATTCTTTTTTTATCGTCTTTTTATATTCTGTCATAACAAGAATGTAAAAAGCTGTATTAGTCATTTCATTGTTTCGTGCTTCCGCCATTTTATTTCTTTCCTTCATATACTGTGTCTGGTTGAGCAGATTTGGGAATTTGAATTCATTCCCCAAATCTACTAATCCTACAGTCCATGTTGAAGCTATCCACCCCACCGTTACCATCTAAACCCAAAAAAACATTTCGTATATATCACAAGTAAAGCTTCCAGTGAATAAAGACCAATGCATGACAGTATCCCTATTATCCTGTTGGTACTCCTGTATGCATTCATATTTTTTCTCTTGTCATATGGGTCGAAATATCTAATATAATAAAAGTAGCTTTCTTTCTTTTTTATAGTTGCGTACAACATATGTGTTGCGTGCAAAAAAACAATCAATTCTAATCCTGATACCGAAAATGGTATGTTAAATTGTCCGATAACAATACTCCACATAACAGCTATAAAACAATAGCCATATCTCAGCATGAATCCAAAGCTTTTATCTCGTTTATTCATCGTTGAACCCTTCATGTAAGTTACTTCATCCAGCTATAGTCAACAGCATAAATATATGTCGTTGGCCATACATATAAGTGTATCTTTTTATGGTCTGCAAGGACCCTATATCTTGAAATTCTTACCGAGACTCAGCCAGTGAAAAGCACCTGCACCTCTTTGGATTTTGACGCGCGGGAAGCGTCCTCGTCGGTTCTACTGTACCGAAAAAAGCGGGGGTCGCCGTTTTGCGCCTTGTACATGCCTGGTTTTATGATGCGCCGTTGTGTGAGGATTTTGCTGATCTGAATAAGGCTGTTTCCCGCGAGCGCCAAACGGTAGATTTCTTTGACCACGGCGGCGGCTTCTTCATCTATGATCAGGTGATTCCGGTTGGCCGGGTCAACCCGATAGCCATAGGGCGTTTGCCCGCTGATATAATAGCCCTTGTATGCTCGCTGACGCTTGGCCGCTTTCACCTTGCGGGATAAGTCACGGGCATACATATCGTTCAAAATGTTTTTGAACGGCGCAATGTCGTTGTTGTCCCCGCTGGTGTCAATGCCGTCGTTCATGGCGATATACCGGACCCGCTTCCGGCTGAAATACACATCGGTGTAGTAGCCGGTC
>JAEEGL013521420.1_pt1 | contig 16975 bp, 9 predicted proteins | sample 9134231 | NCBI WGS metagenome assembly JAEEGL01 (sample SAMN16246548, study PRJNA631951) | gut metagenome | biome: gut microbiome; feature: rumen; material: fiber-attached | host: Bos | place: Iran: Karaj | collected 2018-10
AGTTGCCTTTAGATGTAATAAAAATATGGTTTATGTTGAACTATAGTTTTTCAATTGACTTTAAGATATTTAAGAAATAAAAAATAAAATAAACAAGAAAATAATTATCTAAATATTATAAAAGAATATATCTTTTAATGTAAAAGTTAAATTAACTTATGTTTTTATAATAGACCCATTAAAATAAGTATTTGTAATTCATACAAATTAATTAAAAAAAATATATATATTTTCAAAAAATTTATATGGAATATAAATAATTTTAATGGTTTTATGATAAAATTGTTTCTTTTATATATAATAAAAATGACAAATATTTGATATTAAATCTAATCAAAATAAAAATATAATACTCAAAAAAAATTTATTCTGAGAAATGATTAAAATAAAATGTTTTTAAAAATTTTCAGTTTATATGAAATATTTTGATGATAAATTATATATAGAAGATATTTTTGTTAATAAATTATAAATAATATTTGAGTTATTGTATTAAAATGCTATAAAATGTACTCACAAGATATTGAAAAGAATTTTATTAATCAATCTATATTAAGTATAAATTTTGATTATTTTTATTTTTTATATAAATTATTTGTGTTTAATTGTTGTATACTTTTATTTATTCAGATTTTAAAACTTAATATTATATTTCTTTATTAAATATGTCGAAAAAATTAGAAGGATGGGATATAATATTTCAAAAAGATCCTGATGAACCAAAAATCTATATTGACAATTCATTAAAGAAAAAAAAAATAATTTCAATATCACTATTATTGCTAGTAATAATATCATTATTTTTAGTAATAATAATAAAAATATCTCAAAATTCAGGAAATGATCAAGAAAAATCATTAACTCCAAAAGACTCATATAAAACTTTATATAATGATTCAGAAATAAAAATACATCCAAATGACCATAAAACATATGAAATAATCGAATTTAAAACTAGTAAAAACAAATTTATATTAATAAGTGATCCATATACTTATGATAGTGGAATTGCAATAAAAACAAAATTTGGGTATTATACTAGTATTATTGATGGATTTGCACATTATGCAGAACATATTTTTTTTGGAGGAAGTAAAAAATATCTTGCATTTAATTTAAATGATTTAATATCTAATTTTAATGGAGTTTCCGAAGCATTCACTGATCATGAAGAAACTATTTTTGAATTTTTTTCTGCAAATGAGCATATTGATATTATTATGAGGTATATTTCTAGTTATATTACAGAACCTTTATTAAATGAAACTTTCATCAAAACAGAAATTAATTCAATTAATTCTGAATATGAAATTTATAATAATTCATATGATGTTATCACTGATATTTTAATTGATAATTCTAATAAAAAACATCCCTTTTCATATTCTACAACAAATCATTGTGGAAATAATAAAACTTTAGATATTGATTCAAAAACCTTGATTAATTATTTAAAAAATTATTATAATATTATTTTCAAACCTGAGAATTGTATTTATATTATTTATGGAAATGAAAATATTGAAAATCTTAAATATTATGCATATCAATATTTTAATTTCTTTTTAAATCAACCAGACAAAGATTTTATGGATAAATTCGATAAATTATTAAAAGATTCTATTAATGAAAAAGTATTTGATGAAGGTGAATTAGGAAAATTAGTTTTTTTCAATTCTTTAAGAGAAACTTCAATTATTTCATTTATTTTTTATGTCCCAAGGAAAAAAAGTGATTATATCGATTATAAATCTATATTTTATTTTCTTTTAAATAGTAATAAAAAAGGAAGTTTAATACATTATTTAAGACAATTTAATTTTGCAACTCATTTAGATATTTTAGAAATTTCAAATTTTGAAAATTATGAATTAAATGGATTTACTATTTTTTTAACATTTACAGGATATAACAATTATAATAAAGTCATTGAAGCTGTTTTTGCTTCAATAAATGCTTTTAAAAATCAGAATAATGAAGTTTTAATTAAAAATTATTTTGATATTTATTATTCAAATCTTATTAATACAGAATTTTTTGGTCCTTCTTTCCCAGCTAATATAGAAGATATACTTCAAAATTATAATTTATTTGGACTTAAAAATATTTTAGGGAATAAATATATTGAAGCTGGAAATATGGAAAAAATAAAAAATTATTTAAATAATTATTCACCAAACAATAGTTTTATTATAATTGATTCACCAAATTTTACAATTAGTGATCCAAAACAACTTAAATTTACAAACAATTTTAAAAATCCTTATAAATTAGAAGTATTAGATGAAAAAATAATAAAAAATTTAGAAGAAATTACTAAAATAGAAGATTATGAATTCTTAATAAGAGAAATAAATCAAGATTTTTCTAAATTAAACTCCACAAGTGAAATACCATGTTATAAAAAAAAACCTCCCAATTGTGAATATGATGAATACAATGATATTAATGAAAGCTATGAACCTTATTTAATCAAAAAAAATACAAAAATTTTATCTTTTATGAAAATAGATAGAAGTTATGGTAAACCTCTAATAAAAGGATATATAAAAATAAATTTAAATAACAATGAAGTCAAAAATTACTTTAACACAAATGAAAGAAATGCTTTATTTCATTTATATATTTTATCATTTAAGTATTTATTTACCTTTAGTGCATTAAATGAAGGAGGAAGTGAAATAGAATTTACTTCAACTTCACAAGATATAATAGAAATAACATTTACTACTTATAATGATTTATTAAATAAAATTATAGATTTTATTATAGAATTTTTTAATAATCCAATAGAACAAAATTTTTTTTTAACATTAAAAGAATTATATTATTTTGAAAATTCTAAAAACAAAGATGATCCTCTCATTGAATTTTATAAAGAAGTAATTGAAACATTTAAACAGTTTATAAGTGTAAATTCAATTTATAATGAATTTTCAAAAGAACATATAGAAGAAGCAAATTATGATGAATTTAAAAATGTATTTAAAAAAATTAATGAGATTAAAACATATTTAACTTATTTAACTCATGGAGATATTTCTTATGAAAATGCAGTATTAACAACAGAAAAATTATCTAAATTAATACCAGATTCAAATGTTATATTAACATCATCATCAAAATTTGAAGTTGATATACCTTATAATTCAAGTATATTATTTTCAACAAAATCAAATTATATTTATCAAAACCAAGGACAAATTGCAATATTTTATGAATATAATCAGACATTAAATTCTTATTTTTTTGCTTATATATATTGTGTGAGAAATTTATTCTTTTATTATTTAAGAACCGAGAGAGGAAGTGGGTATAGTGTTAAGGTAAATTCATTAAATATTTTTGGAAAAAATTATATTATATTTTATGCAATTGGACTTACTTATTCACCTGAAAAAATGGAACGTTTATTTAATGAAGCAATACAAAAATCTTTTACAATTAAATGTCCTAATTTAAATAATATGTTTGATTATTTTCAAAGAGAAGAATATGAATACTTTAATGATAAATTTAATAATTTAATTACTTTAATAAATGAAATAGAATATCCTGATATATTATATTTAAAGAATTCTAATTCAAAAATTACCTATGAAAATATTATTGAAAAAATTAGACCTATTTTAATTGATAATCCTAAAAGAATTACAATTCTAACACATAAAGGAAGCATCACTGATGAAGAATTAAAATCACAGGAAAGCGAATTAGATAAATTTTATTACTTAAATAAAAATATTGGAAACAAATTAGTCAATGATATCTATTATTTAAAAATATATGCTAAAGAAAAAAATATTACAATGTAAGATATTAATTATATAATTTTTACATTATTCATATTTAAATAAACTAAAATAATAATTATTTAAGTTCAAAAAAAATTTTAATTTTAGTAATACATATACAATTAATTCTCCTATATCATTCTTGTCTCCTGTTTAAAAAAAATAAATTTATATTACTTAACTTTTAATTTAAATAATTTTGATATTATTTGATAATTCTGTTTTCATATTTTTTTTTTGGGTTTAAATTTTAATTTTTTTTTTTTTAATATATTTTTATTTCATTATTATTGTTTTCTATTATTCATCCTAAAAAATAAAAAATGGAAGAATATCAATAAACCTTCTTTAAATTATATTGAATAATTTTTAAATAATTAATTTTTAATATTTAAAATAATAAATAATATTTAAATGAAAATAATTAATGTTTTTTATTCAAAGAAATTATTTTTAAATATCTGAACTTTTATCCTTTTATTCAAATAAATGGATTTAATTTATACAAAAAAAATAAAATCAAATAAGAATAACTTATTTTCTATTACAATATTAACCGTTGAGAATGAAATCGATATTACTATTAAAAGGGAAAATGAAAATGAAGAAATATATAAACAAATATATACAATTAAAGATTTTCAAAAAATGAACAAATATTTTAATCCATTTAAAACTTCTAAGGATTTAATAAATGAATTAAATAAACAAATGGATAATTCAATAAAATTAAATGAAGAAACGGAAAATCTAGTTTTAAATATAATTCTTCCAAATTCAAAACACGATGAAATTTCAATGACAATTAAAAAGAATAAAAATAATTCTGATAATATTATTCAATCACTTCAACAAATTTATTGTAAACTTGAAAATATAGAGAAAGAAACAAATAATTTAATTGTTGAGAAAAATAATAACTTAGAATTATGTCAAAAATTAGAAGAGAATGTTAAAACTTCTAAATTGGAATTTAAAGACTTTAACGAAAAATTAAATAAATTAGAAGAATTATATTATCAGTATAAAATTAAATATTTGAACCAATTTCATTGGATAAATAATGAAGTAGAAATAACAAATTCATCAAAATATTTTTTAGATTTTTCACCTGATATTTTATTAGGAAAAAACACAAAAAAAAAGATTTTTCTTTCTGATGGAAATAAAAATCATTTCATAGAATTTACTTTTAAACAAATATATTATTTAATAGCAATAAGAATTACAGTTTCAGATTTTAATTGTTCACTAAGGAATTTTACAATAGATATTATAGGTAAAAACAATGAAAAAGGAAATATTGGTTTATTTACAAAAGCTAAATATAGTAATAATCCTGAACCTGAAATTTTTCCTATAGAAAGATTTTGTAAATGTATTATATTAACTTTAATTGATAATTGGGCTAATGGAGGAGAATATATTGAAATTACTCAAATTGATTTTTTAGTGTCTGAATAAATATTATTGTATTATTTTTTGTTAAAATAATTTTTGTAAATTTAAAATAAAAACAGAATTTTTAATTATCTAATGTTAAATATTTATCATTTCATTTTTTTCATATTCTAATTTTTTAAAAGTTTTATATTATTTCTTTTTCAATATCAAATTCACCAATTTCTTTTTCTTTAATATTTTCAAAAATTAAGTTAATTTGTTCAATTAAATCATTAGATAAATTATATTTTTGAATTGATTCATCTACTACTTTTTTAATAATTTCTTTGGGAACTTCACATGCATCCATATTTTGAATAATAGTCATAATTTTAGTGAAAACTATATTTGCTCGAACTTCATTTTGATTATGATTGCTTTTATGTAATTCCTTATTTAAATCTATTGTAATAATTTGAGTTAAAAAGTTAAACCAGAATTCAATATTATTAATTAAACTATTATCTTTAATAAATTTAGTTAAATAAATTTGATTCCCCTTTTGATTTATATAAAAATAAGTTTGAGACATTATTACAATTAATTTTGTATTTTCAAAATTTTTATCTTTTTCATTATATTCCATTATATTTTTCATAATTAAACCAAAAACTTTCATTGCTTCTGGATTATGAATTTGAAAATTTCCTTTTACTCTTTTAAGATTAATATATTTTAAAAAATAATTTCTAAAACTTTCTTCTTTTAATATTTCATTTATTTTCTCTTTATTTTTTATTTCGTTTTTTTCAATTAAGTTAGTCATAAATTCTCTTATTTCTAATTTTTTTTTTTCATCTTCAATTTTTAAATCATTATTATCTATAATATTGGGATAATCATCAATTAATTTTTCTAATATTTTTATCATTTTTTTTGATGATTCAATATCATTTCTTTCATTTTTAATTAGATTAATTATTGAAAAATTATATTTCATAAATGGAAATTTAATATTTGATAAATCAAAGTTTTTTTCTTCTTCTTCTTCTTCTTCTTCTCCTTCTTCTTTTTTTATTATTGATTTTTTAGATGTATATAAATTTAAAGGTATATTAAGAAACTCAAAAGATTTGACTAATTTATTTGTAATTTTTTCAATAAAATCATTTGAATGATTTTTTTTTTCATATTCATTTAAAATTTCAATTGAAACTGGAAAGGTCATATTACAATAATTATTTAATTCTTGATTTGAATTCAAATAATTTTCATAATTATTTTTAATATCAATTTTATTATTCTCTAATATTTTTTTATCTCTTTTATTTTCATTCAAATAACTTTTTTCTATTTTCTTATAAGTCTCAATATATTTTTTATAATTCATGAAATTGATATTATATTTTTCATCAAAATCTACTTTTATTTTTTTATACATTTCTAATATTTCGTTATTTTTTACAGAACTTTGTTCAATTTGTTTTGCTACATTTACTTTTATTTCTAATAGTTCTTTTGAAATTTTTTTAAACATTTCTTTATTTTGTAATAATATTGTAAATAAAACTTTATGAAATCCAGTATTTTGTTTATCATCTCCAAAATTAACTTCAATTCTTTGTGATAAATCTTTAATTGAATTAAAGAAAGTATTTATTATGTTAAGAAATGATGTTATTAAATCATGTATATTTCCAAAAGAATTCTGTATTTGAAGTCTATTTGTTATTTCTTCAAATGTTTTATCTGCTTTTATTTTTGTTTTTTCATTTATATTTTTAAATTCTTCTAAATTATTTTCATAATTTTTAGGTTTACTCATTAAAATATATTTGAAAAAAATTAGATTTAATGAGATTTAATAAATGGGAATAATTGCTTATTTTAAGAATTATAAAATAAATGAAGAAAATTTTAATTACAGAGAATGAATTAACCTTTTTAAATATATATTATTTATTAATATCTTTATTTATTATAACAGAAGAAAATCAAATGATTAAATTTTTTAAAAAATTAAAAAAACATAAAAAAATAATAATTAAAAACATAATATTTAATAAAAATTTTATTAAAAAAAATGAAAAAAGATTTTAATTTAAAACGTACAAAAATTGTAGCAACCTTAGGACCATCATCATCAAAAAAAGAAGATATAAAAGCATTATATGAAAGTGGAGTAAATATATTCCGTTTAAATTTCTCTCATGGAACACATGAATCTCATGGTCAATTAATTGACACAATAAGAAGTTTAGATTTAAATTGTGGAATATTGTTAGATACAAAAGGACCTGAAATTAGGGTTGGTGAAGTCAGAGATAAATTACCTTTAAAATTAGGAGATAAATTTACTATGACTATTAAAAAAGGTGTTTATGAAGATATGAAAAAATTATCTGTTAATTATGAAGGATTTATCAATGATGTTGATGTCGGTGATATTATTGTTATTGACTCTGGAGTTATTAAAGCTAAATGTTTAAATAAAAATGAAAATGATTTAGAATTTGAAGTTATTGAAGGTCAATGTGATATAACTACAAAAAGACATATTAATTTATATGGTAAAAAAGTTTCTTTACCAACAGTAACTGAACAAGATTGGAAAGATATAGATTTTGGAATAGAAAAAAAAGTAGATTTTATAGCATTATCATTTGTCCGAAGCGAAAAAGATGTAATGGAAGTAAAAGAGCATTGTTTAAAAAAAGGTTTAAATATATCAATTATATCAAAAATAGAAAATTTTGAATCAACTCAAAATTTAGAAGATATAATAAAAGCATCAGATGGAGTGATGGTAGCTCGTGGTGATTTATCATGTGAAATATCATTTGGAAAAGTACCTTCAATTCAGAAGAAAATGGTAGCATTATGTTCCTATTATAATAAACCAGTAATAATAGCAACTCATTTAGTATTATCAATGGTAGAAAATATTCAACCAACAAGAGCAGAAGTTTCTGATGTTGGAAATGTTATATTTGAAGGAGCTGATGCAATAATGACAAGTGATGAAACAACTAAAGGAATTCATCCTTTATTAGTTATACAAACAATGGTGAAAATAGCTAAAGAAAGTGAAGATTCTTTATATAATTTATGTGGAAGACCTGAATGTCATAGTTGTTTTGGTGTTTTATATCAAGGGAAACTTAAAAGAAAAGGTTATGAAAATATTATTAGACCTAAACCTGCTAAAGCTTTTGGAACAAAAGATTTTAAAAGTTATCCTTGTGGAAGAAAAATTTTAACTTCTGAAAATATTATTACTTTATTACCTAAAATTACAAGAGGAATTGAAGCTATTGCTGTTGTTACCAATAAAAATGATTTTTTAGTTGAAAATTGTTCTTCTAGTAGAATTGATCTTCCCATTATTGCTTTTACTAATAATATTATGGAAAGAAATCAATTAAATATATGTTGGAATGTTTACCCTATTTATAACATGAATGTTGATGATGATTTTGAAAATAATATTATGATTGTTGATTATAATATGAAAGAATTAGGTTTTTGGAATTATTTATTTATTGGAGATGTTAAATGTAAGGATAAGAAGTTTGTTACTGCTCAAGTTAGGTTATTGAGGAAGAAAGATTAAATATTTTTTTTATTTAAAAATTTTTGTTCAATTTTTTAATTTAATATTTAATTCCTAATATTAAAAAATCCAATGGTTTATTTTATTTTTTTTATATATATTTTATTTTTAAAATATTAAAAATTAATTTTTGGGTCAAGACCTTTTTTTAAAATTTTATAAGCTTCTTCATTTGTTTATATTAAATTAATTTTTAACTTTAATGATTCAAAATATTTATGAAAAAGTTTTAAATGAATATGGAGTTACTTTAATTTTCTTTTTCTTTTTCTTTTCTATATCTAAAAATAAATTATCTAAATTAGATTTAGTAGGCTTTGCATAAGGAAAATTCAAATTTATTTTCCTTAAATTATGAATCTTTTTACTTTTTAATTTATAATTTATATCATTATTTTTTGAAGTTTGAATTTCTATACTTGAAGTTACTTTAGTTTCAGTATGCCCAGTACTAATATTATGATATTTATTTCTATAAGTAATTTTTTCAGTCTTTTGAGTAGGAAAAATTTGAAAAGTAATTTTTGGAAAAAATCTCTTTGACATATCTGAAATATAATAATGTTTAAATTTATTATAATTTTCCATATATATCCTTGGTGAAGGATAAATTGTATTTCTTAGTTCTAACCCATAATATTTCCTTCTTGGGTGACTTTGAATTCTTGGTCCACAATTTTTATATTTAAAAGAATTATTTATATAGTTTGTTGATCGACTTATGTTATTAATTAAATTTGGAATTGTGATTGGTTTTAGAAGATTTATTTTTATCATTATAGAAAATTATATAAATTTAAAAATTATTATTTTCAAAAATTATTGTTATTAAAATTAACAAAGTTGATTACTTATTTAAAAGATTGATATGATCGATTTTTTATTTTAAGTAATATAAAATATTTATTAATTCATATTTTTAATTTATTATTAAATCTTAGATTTATTTGAAGATATATACTTTATTTATTTTGAATATTCTGGCTTCTATTATCATTTAATTTCAAAATTTAACTTTTTTTTTCTCCTCTTCTTTTTTTGAGTTTACGAGTCTTTTCGTAAATCTTATCATTCAATAAATTATCCTATAATTAAATAAAAAAATCTAATTTATGATTTAGAAAAAATATATCATTATTTAAGGAAAAATAAAAAATAAATTGACAAGTAGCTAAACTAATTTCCTTTTTTTAATAATTATTTTTTCTAAATAAATATATAAATAATAAAACAGTAAATTGTTCATTCCAATATTTAATTTCTTAAGAATACTTTTTAAAATAATTTATAATCTCTCGAAAAGACAAGATATTAGTAGCTTAAACATATAAATAAATATTCTAAATACTAAATATAAGTAAAAAAAAATAATTTTTAAAATAATCAACATTATTAGAATATATTTCTATAAAAACTGTTGAATAATATAAATTTACTCTATAATTTCAGTTTTAACCCTAATATCCATTGTAATAATTATTTTATTTTTTTTTCTTATTTTAAAGACAAATAAAAATAAAATTGAAAATATAAACTTTATTTTATTTGTTATTTTATTTTAAATGATTACATAAAAATTTATTTTTTGAATTTTGTGTTTTTTTTAAAAAAATTAAATTTTTAATTGTATATTAAAAAATGTCTTCTGAAATAGAAATCGACCTTAATGATAATGAATATCAAAATGGAAATGAATATTGGCTTCATTATCAAGAAAGTATATATGTTGAAAAATCAATAGGGAAATATATTGGGAAAATTCAAGAAGAAGAAACAAAAAAAATAATAAATAATGTTATTAAATTTACTGAAGCAGATGATTTAAGAAGTTTCAAAAATTTATTTGATAAATTAGTAGCAATAAAAATCGATTTTTTAGGTTTTGAAGAAATTGGGATTTTAATTTTAAGTATTTTAAAATTTATGCAAAGATATATTTATAATCCTATAAAAGTGAATTTTTTAGTTCCTTATTTAGGTCGATTTATTTTATATTTAAAATTACATGGAAGAGATGATTTATTAAGAAATATAAATTTTGATTGGAAATTATTTTTTAAATTTTTTTATATCAATGCAATTTACTCTTATAATTTTAGTAATTCAAGATTTTTATTAAATAAAAAAAATAGAAATAGTTATAAACATGCTAGTTTTTATTATATGAATAATATATCAGATGAAAATTATATTTTTATTAAAAATCAAGCAATTAATTTAATTTATCATCAAGTTTTAAATGATAATATAAGACAAGGTTTAGATATTATTCAATATTTTTTACCAAAAGAAAGATTAAGAAAAGATTCAGAAATTCAAAATATATTATTTAATTTAGTAAAAAATAAACCAGTTCATTTTATTAATGTTTGTAATGTTTTTAAAAAAATAATTTCAGATAAAAATGATTTTTACTTTAGTGAAGGAAGTAAACAAACTAGTCAATTTATTGAATTATTTTTTAGTAGACTTGAACAATTAGTTAAAGGAAATCATTTTTTAAATGGTAATGTATATTATTCAGAAAAAAATAATGATCAAAAAGGAGTTGAAAATATATTATGTAAATTTTTATTTGAAGAACAATTTGAAAAATATAGAGAAGAAATTGATAATCATTTAAAATTATTTATTCCTATTTTACATTATTCACTTAAAGAAGATTATAAAGAAGGTATTATTAAAAATATTTCTTTTTTAAAAAATTTTGCTGCATCTCTTGTGTGTATATTTACTAAAAAAATATTTGATAAAGATTTACAAAAAAGTAATAGAATACCATTACAAAAAGATAAAGAATCTACTAAAAAATTATATTTAAGATTGGCAATAATATTAAAATATTTTGATAAAGTATTAAAGAAATTATTTCTTTTTAAAATACAAAGTGATAGTATTTTAAATTCAATATTTTATATTTGTTCTGAATGCCCAGAAGATATTCCTCCTGTTTTAAATATTGAAGAATATTTAAATATATTTCAATTATATATGGATGAAAAAGAGATATATATGTATAAATATGTATCAAAATTAAATCAAATATTAATATATTTACTTTCTCCTAAAATATATAAAATCAATAAAGTTCAAAAAATTTTATTTCAATCAATTGAAATTTTATCATCATCAATTTCAAGTGTCAATTCTACAGTAAATACTTATATATTACATTTAATATCTAGAACTTATATTTTCAGTAAATCAAGTAATTTATATAATGAATTAAAAAATAAAATAGAAGAAAATTTATCTAATATAGTAAAAAATATGTTACCAATATATTCATTATTTAATAAAACATATAATTCATATATTGGTTTTATATATGTAATAGGAGGTTTGTGTGAAGAAGAAACAAGGAAAAAAATAAATGAAATGACAATTTCATATTTAATAGAACATGAAGTTAATCCTGATGAAGTTCCTTATTTTGATTTAGTAAATAATCCCCAAGAATTAATTGATTTTTGTCTTAGTTCTCTTATCTATGAAGATAATTCAATTAACACAAAAATAAATAAACATTTTCTTATTAAAAATCATGAAGAAAAAATAAAAAAAATCGAATTAAATATTATTTCCCATAATAGATTAAATTATTTTAATACTTTAATAGAAAATTTTGATTTAACAATGGTTAACGATTGTTCAAATAAATATAAAGAAAAAATAAAAATAATTATTTCTGTGATGTTAAATCAGAAAGAAAAAAAATTTCAAGAAATTGGATTTACTTTTTTTCAAAGTTATATTTTTCCTTTACTTTCAATAGATTTTGATTATAGAGTAGGTAATAAAATTAAATATCCAACTAAAGAAAAATTAAAAGATGCTGTTGAAGTATATAAATTTTTTGTTGAACCTTATGAAAATTTTATTTTTGATAAAATAGAAAAAAAAGAAAAAGTTGATGAAAAAATTTTAGAAATTTATTTAAATTTAATTCATTGTTTAATAGGGACAAAATTTTCAAATATTTTTTTACATAAAAATAAAAAAGATGAAAATAATATATTTTATGATAGTTATGAAGAAATAAATTCATTAATTGAAAAGACTTTTGATAATATGAACAAAATTTATGAATATTGTGTTGAAGATATGAAACCTGCATTAAGGGATATAATATATTTAATTTCATATAAAAAAATAATTTTTAATTACAAAACTTTAACAAGTATGAACCAATTTTTTATTGGATTAAGAAATTTAAAAATTTTTATAAGTTCTTATTTAACTAATAATGCTTTTAGAGATATTTATATTCATTTAGAAAAAATTTTTGATTGTTATGATTCTGCTATATTATTTGAATCAATTGCTGATAAGCCTAAAAGTTTTTTAAATTCAATTAAATTACTTTCTTTAGCTTTAGATAAAGTTCAAAATAATTTTTCAGGAATTTATAATTCCATTAAATTAAATTTAAATTTACCTGAAGAAGCTTTATTGGAATTAATTGATAATATTTATGATAAATTCTGTGAAATTTCAGATGAATTGAAAATAAAAAATAAAAATATATCAAATTTAGAAATATCATTAACAGAACAAAAATTAATGTCAAAAATGTTAAATTCAGTGAATTCTTTATTTGAATTATATATTAATATAAAACCAGAAAGAATAATATATCAACATAATAAATATTTATATTTAGCAAGAAAATTACTAGATGAAAATAAATATAAAAATAATTTAGAAGTTATGAAAACAATTGAAAGAATGCAAAATAATTTAAGTGTTTTTGATACTTCGAAAAATAGAGAATTTTTAGCTGATTTAGGTGCTTTTCCTGATATAATTAATATTTCATTGGCAAATATAAATAATACTCAATTTTATGATAAATTATTATTAAATTCAAAAAAAGAAATTTTAGAATTCACCGAAGTTACAAAAAGAAATAAAAAATTTGTATTAGATGGTATTTTAGAATATTTAAAAGATTTTTATGAAGTTGCAAAAAAAAATATTAAATTAAATAATCAACTAGTTATTTATATGATATTTCTTACATATTCATTATTAAGAAAATGCATAGATTTAATAAATGATGAATTAGATATTTTATCAAAATATGAAAACTTTTTATATGAAAATTTTAAAGATAAAACAATACCACCTCAACTGAGAATTAATTTTTTCATAGTGTTTAATTTAATAAATTTAGAAAAAAGTATTTCATTTTCAAAATTTAAAATTCAAAAATATACTCCTGAAGAATATCTTAAAAATTATAAAGAAATAATAAAAAATTCTAAATTAATTCAAGTATTATCATTAGTTCCAATAAATTATACAACTTCAAAATATTTTGAACCAGCAGAAAGAGTATTAAAAATATCATTTGAAATTAAACCAGAAGAATTAATAGAAATATTATATTTAACCAAATCTAATATATATGAAAAAATTGTGAAAAAATCTCAACAACAAAAAATCGTTGATAGAACAAAAAATTTTTGGACTTTATTAAATGAATTAATTGCTTCTTATTCAACAGAAGAATCATTGGATTTAAAATATAATATGATTAATAGAAATACTCCTTGGTATATTCAATTTTTAATTGTATTAAAATATTTAAATTATGAAGAGATTAAAATTGATGATTTAATTGAGTTTTATAAGAAAAATCAAAATCCTCCTGCTTTTGCAACTTTATTAACTTTAATGTTAGCTAAATATATTCATATTTTAAATACTTATTTAAAAATAAATAGAGATGAAATATGGATAATTTTTTCTTTCTATTCAGGAGGTAAAAATAAAATCATTGATGAAATGATAATACAATTTTTTAAAAATTTAATAGGTTATACTACTATTAATCAGTTAAAAGAAATTTTATTTAATGAAAATGGAAAATTTTTACCTGAAGATTATCCATTAAGTTTTAGAATTGCTATATATAATTCTATTAATTATGGAAAACAATCATTTTTGATTTTTGAAGATAATGATATTACAAATAAAATTAAATTAGATATTTTCAGTCTTTTTGAACATAAAACACAAATTATAAAAGCTTTTCCTAAAATTCCTCATTTATTTTTTCAACTTTTTTACTTTAGAAAATTAATAAATGAAAACGAGTTAAACTTTGAATATGAATATGATAAAGGAGTTTCTGAAATTTTAACAGAATTACATTTAAAAAATCCTGAAACTCAAAATTTAAATATTTTAAAAATTTATGGTTCTTTATTGTATAGTCTTCCTTTAATTTTTATTAGAGATATTCAACTATTAAATACTTATTTATTATCATTTTCACAATATATTATTTCTAATCCTTCAAGTAATACAAATGAGATTATTTTAACTTTTACAACTTCATTTATGAGACTTTATTTTAAAGTAAATTTATTTGGTATAATTGAAATGATTTATTCTAACTTTAAAGATCCGATTATTTCGAAAAAATTAAAAAATAAAAACGCAAAATTAATTTTTCTTCATTTTATAAATTTAACATATATAAATAATATACATTATTATAATGGAAATAAAGAAGAAAACGAAAAATTATATATTGAATTTTTAAAAATATTATCAATAGTTGATGATGAACAATTAAAAGAACAATTTAGTGAAATTTTCATAAAATATTTTAACCAATTAACAGAAGAAGAAAACGAAGAAATTGTAAATGAATTTATGGAAATGAAAGAATTACCAGAAAAATATAAAAAAGAAGGAATTACAATGGATGATTTATTAATAGTCATTTTAAATCAATTATTAAGATGTGCAATTGAATTACCTTTATATTTACAAAAATTAATTGTTAGACTGGGAAAAAAAGATATGAAGAATAATAAAAGAGTGAAAAAAGGAATTTTAAAAGCTTTAGATTTTTATCATAATGCTTTTAAGTATATGAAAACTCAAATTAGTTCTGAATGTCTTGAAACTTTAAATGAATTTTTCAGAGGTAGTACTTCCTATATTATTTAAATTTAAATAATACAAAATATATTTTAATTGATATAATTTATTTAAAAATAATTTTTTAATATTTAAGTATTTATTCATTGTTATATTATAATATATTTTGATTAATAATAATTATTTTTTTAATGAAAAAAAATAGAATCAATAAAAGTAATTTAAAGAGAGTGAATTTTATCATTAAAAAAAGAAATATAAATTCATTAAATAAAAAGATCTTTTAAATACAAAAAATATCTCTTTAAAACAATTATTGAACATTCTACAATACAAAGAAAAAAATAACACAAATACAACAATCAAAGATAAGAATTAAAAAATCAAAAATAATGAATCAAATGAATTGTCTAAATAATTTTAAAATCAAAAAACTTGAAAAACACTCAAATTTTATTCGAGAAAAATTGGAGTATCATTTAAATATGTAAGAAAAAACAAATGTAAATTCTTGTAGATATAATGAAGGTGAACATAAAAGTTGTTTTTAAAAGGTTATTGGATATAAATAAAAATATCATTATTATAATAAAAAACAAGATTTTAAACTAAATAAAAAAAAACTATTAACTAATTATTTTAAATTTCATCTTCTTAATTTAATTTTATACTATTTGTAATTTTATTTCTTAAGTTTCTAATTTATATTAAAACTTTATTAGCTTCATATAAAATAAAAGTTGATTTTGAGGAAATTTTTATATTAGATTTCAAAAAATCTTCAAGAAAAACATTACTTGAAGTTTTCACAAAAAATGGGATTGTTTTTTTTATTATGTAAAAGCAATATAAAATAAAAAATAGGTTTATCAAAGAAAAATTTAGTAAAAACATTTTACTTTTTCTTTTAAATTATAGCAACCCACGAAAAATAATGATAAAAATTTTGTAAAATGAAATATATTATTCAAAATAAAAGGAATATAAACCTTTTATTGATTATTTTATAAATAATTTGAGTACATCTAAATTTTTAAATTTTGAAAGGTTAGAATAGGAAATATTTTAGAAAGGATTGGTGGTGTTTATAAAGTTTTTCATAAAAATTGAATTGCTCTAATTGAAAACTGATTTTTTGTAGAAAAAATCAAATTATATATATAAATGAATTTAAAACAACTTTTAGTTATTGAAAATAATAAAAATAAATAATATAAATATTTACAAAGATATACTTAATTTTACTAAGAAAATTTATAGAAAATATAAAATTCCAATATCACTCATA
>JAEEGL014329390.1_pt1 | contig 16975 bp, 13 predicted proteins | sample 9134231 | NCBI WGS metagenome assembly JAEEGL01 (sample SAMN16246548, study PRJNA631951) | gut metagenome | biome: gut microbiome; feature: rumen; material: fiber-attached | host: Bos | place: Iran: Karaj | collected 2018-10
CTTCAAATGCTGCCGGCCCGGAGATCAGCGCTTCGGTTAATACCAATGCGGATCAGGCCGCTTCCATGGTTGAGGAATATCTTAAAACGAACGATCCTTCCGCCGTACTTGATGCGGACAGCTTTGTCTCTGTCGAGACCAATACCAGGAAGGGCAGTTCTGACACTGTGATTACTGACTGGGTAACAGGAGAATACGACAGCGGCAAGACCGTTGACGTCCTGGTCAACGTCAAGAGCGGCGAGATCTTCACGTCCGCGGAATGGGAAAAAGTCGATGCATACTGTATCGATCTCGCGGAAAAACTTTACGGCGCTGATTCCGGCAGCGTAAGCATTGCGGTTACCGGGATTTTACCAAGGCCGTATTTTGCAGACTCAAACGTCCCCGGGTTCGGCATTCCCAACATGCTCCCGGCAGGAGTGACCGTCAATGAGGAATATATCAAGTCACTTTTGGCTGACGGCGAGTATCAGCTTTTGTACATAATCCGCATAAGCGACGAAATCGATATCAGCATCTTTAAGGATACTGATCACAGCTCGCTCGGAAGCAACGTCCAGGTTCATGTCGAGCAGTATAAGAAGGCGGATTTTGACGCGTTGAAAGCTTCAGACGAGATCCTGCCGGAGCCTCTGGAGATATACGATTCCAGTGTGCTTGGGAATTGAGTTGGGGGCGGCTCTTTATTTTTGATTTTTTCGAAAATCACAGTAAAATCACTGCTTGCTGTGACTTTGGATGGAATTTTCGGGCAAATCACGTTGGAATCACAGCCACTGTCACAGCCTGCTTGGATTTTACTGTGACTTCATGGGTTAATGAAGCATAATACCGGTGGAAAGCCCGGCGCCTGCCGTGCAAACTGCCGGTATTTCACGGGTAAACCCGCATGATCCGGGCTGAAACCCCGGCGCCCGCCGTGCAAAATGCCGGGATTTCATGGGTAGAGCCGCATGATCCGGGCGGAAACCCCGGTAGCCGCCGTGCAAAACGCCGGTATTTCATGGGTAGAGCCGCATGATCCGGGCGGAAACCCCGGCACCCGCCGTGCAAAACGCCGGTATTTCACAGGTAGACCCGCATAATCCGGGCTGAATGCGAAAATGATCGACACATTGATTGACAGGTTACCCCCATTTGCCGGTCAAAAAGTCGATATTTACTGAAAAACCGACATTATGACCGACTTTTTACCCCCATTCGTCGGCAAAAAGTCGGTCACCCAATAAAAGCCATCCCGCAAAAGAATTACATAAGCAAAACAACGCCGCCCCACAAAACCCGGGACGGCGCCGTTATGCAAAAATAAATCAACCTCATTTCTCAGCCGACTCTTTAACCAGCTTCCCCGCTTCCTCGGGCGGCATGGGCTTGCCCCAGACATAGCCCTGGATGAAGTCGCAGCCGATGTTTTTGAGAACGTCGACCTGATCGGAGGATTCGACACCCTCGGAGATGACCTTCAGGTCGAGGATGTGGCCGATCGAGATGATCATGGCAACGTACTGCCTTGAAGATTCGCTGAGGTTCATCTGGTCGATAAATGACTTGTCTATCTTGAGCATGTCGGAGGGGAAATCCTTCAGATAACTCAGGGACGAATAGCCGGTTCCGAAGTCATCGATGGCGACTTTCATGCCCATGCTCTTGATCTCGTCGATACGCTGCAGGGCTTTCTCCGCGGAGTCGATCATGATGGATTCCGTTATCTCGATCTCGACGCGCTCGGGAGCTATGTTGTGGGATGCGATAATATTCTTGATGTTGTCGATAAAGTTGTTCTTCATCAGGTGTCTTACCGAGACGTTGACGCTTAAAGTTACATCTGAGCCGGTCTCTTTGGAGACGTTGTCGAGGAAGTCCATGGCGAGCTCGAAAACACGCATATCGATACGGTCAACGAGACCTGTTTTCTCGGCAACGGGAATGAATTCGGCGGGGCTGATATATGAGCCGTCGTCATCCTTCAGGCGGGCGAGCGCCTCGAAACCCCTGAGACTGTGATCTATGTCGTACTGCGGCTGGAGATGGAAGAAGATCTTGTCGCTGTTAAGGGCTGAACGGATCTTGCGCTCGATCTCAAGCGTTTTTTCTGTATTGAGGACATCCGGGGAGAACCTTAAGATCCTGCTTCCGCTGCCGGTCTTCTTGAGCTCGTGCAGTGCGGCGTCGGAGAACAGATAGAGATTCTCTATGACATCGGAATCCTCGGGGAAGAGGGTATATCCGAAGCAGGCTGTCAGGAAGTAGTCGCAGTCGTCTATGGTGATCTTCTTTTCGAGCTCATCCTTATAAGCAGTGATGGTCTTCTCAACTGTACTTACCGTATCGAATTCGCTGATTACGAGCATGAATTCGTCGCCGGAGTTTCTGGCTACAAAGTCAACGGTATCGGTCTTATTGTTGTTTGCCATATCCATCCATCTTTGAGAGACAACTCTTAAGACCTCGTCACCGGTGTCATGACCCATGGTGTCGTTGATGCTCTTGAAGTCGTTAAGATCGATCGAGACGAGCGCGAACTTCCCGCCCCGCTTCTGGAGATCCGCGATGAGCTCGCCGCACGCGAAACGGTTCGGAAGTCCCGTGATCCTGTCGGTAACGGCCTGTTCACGGATGTTCTTCTGATAGTTGAGGATCTTGCGGTAACTGAAATGTATGATCGATATTGCGCCGATTATCAGTATGTTGGAGAAGAATCCCGAGATGGCATGCATGTTGCCGCGGACAAAAACATTGACGGCCATCATCGGGAACTGCAGCACGAGCATGCTCATTGATACGATATATCCGACTCTTCTGAACAATACGACAAGACAGATTATGCAGATGTTGCCCAACATCGAGAAGACGCCGGCAAAGGAAGCGAACCGGACCTGGGTTCCGGCGAACGATACAAAACCCTGCGTTGTGGAGGCGCTCATTGTGAGGAAAGCCGCTATGGCATAAAGAAGCATCAAAAGAATAAATGCACTCTTCGGAGTCTCCTTCTTGAGTGCGAGATTATTCAATGTCTTATCGATATTGTAATTACTCTTTTTTACCATTTAAAGCGCAGCACCCTTACGTCGCTATTTTCACTTATAATACGGTCATTATAACAGGTTGAGAATTTCATGACTTGCACCAAAATGTTTCTAACGTGTCCAAATTGAAGAAAACCTGTAAATAATCAGTTAACCCTGCTGCCACTCTTTTCTGTAGTCCCTTGGCGATTTCTCGAAAAATTTCCGGAACGTCTCCGACATGTAGCTCACCCCTCCGAACCCTGTCCTGGAGGCGATCTCGGTCATGGACAGATTCCCGGAACGCAGCAGTTCAGCCACTTTGCGGCATCTCAAGTGCATCAGGTAGTTGATCGGCGATTCGCCGACATACTGGTGGAAAAGCGTGTTGCAGAGGGATTTGCTGATGTTTCCGCTGGCGGCGATGTCGCCTAAGGTGATCTGTTCCTGATAAGAGTCTGATATAAAATGCATCATCGCCTTGAACGACTGCATCCTCGGATCCGATACGGTATCGTCCTTTGTGGCGCCTAAGTACTCGGCCTGTTTTCTTATAATGTCCCAGATCTGATAGAACTGTTTTGTGATCTCGAAAGGATCATGCCTGACCTTGGGCAGCCCGAATATAAGATCCCTTATCTGTTCGGTGTATTCATTTATATAGCGGAATCTCAGGTAATGGATGTCGGGGTTGTCGGTTATGGGCTTTACCGCCTGCATCTCGACCGCGACGGAATTGGACAGGATCCGGGGGTGGATGATCGCTATGACGTATTTCGCGACCTCGCCGACGCACATGTTGTAGTGGATCTGGTTGGAGTTCACGATTATCGTGTCGCCGGCATTCAGCAGCACTTCCTTGCCGTTGACGAAATAAGCCACCTTACCTTCCTTCACGGTCATGATCTCAATGTCCTCGTGGTAGTGGGGCACGCCTTCCCATGTCACCTTGGGCGCGATCCAGCCGTCGTAAATGTAGGAGGGGAAGTTCGGATCGTCGTAATTTACTATCTCGGAGCCGTCGTCACGCTTGACGATGAGACCCATCACTTCTTTTTTCATAACAATATTGCTCCAATTTCGCGAAAATTATAACAATATTCCATCGGCGTGGAATATAGTTATAAAAATCAGTCAATTATGAGGTGTTTTCGCATCCCTATCCACAATATACTTGCAATTGAACAAAAAAGGAAGAGGAAATTTCATATGGGCAACGAAGCAGTAGTAATGACAAATGTATGCAAGGACTTCAAGGTGCTGAACCGTCATGAGGGCCTGAAGGGAAGCTTAAAGGACCTGTTCTCGAGAGACTACAAGACAGTCTCCGCTGTTAAGGACGTTACCCTGACAGTTAATAAGGGAGAGATCATCGGATATCTGGGCCCCAACGGCGCGGGCAAGTCCACGACGATCAAGATGATGACAGGTGTTCTCGAGCCGACTTCGGGCGAGATCCTCGTAAACGGCAAGGTGCCTTATAAGAACAGGACCGAGAACTGCGAGCATATCGGAGTTGTTTTCGGGCAGAGGAGCCAGCTCTGGTGGTCACTGCCGCTGATCGAATCCTTCAAGCTCCTCCGCGACCTTTATATGGTTCCCGAGAAGGACTATGAGGAGATGATCGAGCTCTACCGCTCGCTCGTCGACATCGAGCCGATCCTCCATAAGCCCGTAAGACAGATGTCTCTGGGTCAGAGGACATTGAGCGATATCCTCGCAGCGTTCCTGCACAATCCCGCGATCGTATTCCTCGATGAGCCTACGATCGGCTTGGATGTCTCGATGAAGTCAAAGATCCGTGAGCTCATCCTGGGTCTTAATAAAGAGAAGAACACGACCGTTATCCTTACCACACACGACATGGGCGACGTTGACGCGCTCTGCAGAAGGATAGTCATCATCGACAAGGGTACCAAGATCTACGACAACGACATCGATCACCTGAAGAACTATTTCGGTTCGTACAGGACCTTAAAGCTCAAGCTCGCCGATGACACCTGGGAGGAATACCTGATCGACGAGAAAACGACTGATGTCATGGACGTCATCATGGAAAAGCAGAAAGAGAAGAAGATCAAGGACGTCAAGATCCTTGAGATATCGACAGAGGAAGTTATCAGGAAGATATACGAGGGAGGCACGAAATGAATCCCAAAAGACTAATCGCATTAACGCGCGGCGGTATAATGGAGTCGCTGTACTTCAGGCTCGGCATCTTCGTTACGCTCTTCGCGAACCTGATCTATCTTGTTCTCGTCTACTACCTCTGGAAAGCGATCTACGCGTCCTCCGGCAGTGATGTCGTTAACGGAATGTCCTTTTCGGACACGATGATCTACCTTATCCTCGCGACCGCGATCTTCAATTTCCTCGAGATGTTCGTCGTCTGGGACATGAGCAGATCGATCCAGTCGGGCAAGATAATCCTTGATCTGTTAAAGCCGATGCGCTACCGGAAATATACATTCTGGAGCTACACGGGCAATCACGTGGTCCAGTTCTTCCTGACGTTCGTTCCGACTTTTATCGCGGTCATGATCGTCACGCATGGCGCCATCAAAATGGGCTTGAATCTCCTGTGGTTCATCATCGCGATGATCTTCGCGCTGATAATCAACTACAACATCGAGATGCTCGTCGCTCCGGTCTGCCTGTTCACCGAATCGACCTGGGGCATCAACATCGTCAAAGAGACGATCGTGCTCCTTCTGTCCGGCGCAACGATCCCTCTGGCGTTCTTCCCCGAGAAGGTAAGAATGGTTGTCCAGTACCTGCCGTTCCGCGCGGTCTACGACATACCCTTGTCGATACTTCTCGAAAAGAGCGGCTCGGACACCTGGCTTGGACTTCTCAAGCTCTACGGACTGCAGATTGCATGGCTCGTCGTGCTCACAGTAGCGGGCAATCTTTTCTGGAATCATGCGGTGAAGAAGATCACCGTGAACGGAGGCTGATATGCGCAAAAGAGGATTAAAATTTTACCTTAGCATCTACCGCAAGATCCTGATCCAGGACCTTAAGAGCAAGATGAGCTACCGCGCGGACTTTATCATCTCCACGTTCGGCATGATCATGACCAACCTCTCGGGCTTCGTCACGTTCATGATCCTGTTCCACAATTTCCCGGTGATCAACGGCTGGGACTACCATCACATGCTGTTCCTGTACGGCTTCTCGCTTGTCGCGCTGACACCCGTCCAGTGCTTCTTCGACAACAACTGGAACCTGCGTTTCATGGTGCAGAGCGGTGACTTCATCAAGTACTGCTTCAGGCCGGTCAACGTGTTCTTCTACTTCATGTCGGAGGTCTTCGACGTAAAGGGCCTGGGCCAGCTCGCGTTCGGCATCGGCACCATCGTCTACGCCTGGATCAAGATCGGCCTGCCTTTAAATGCTTTGGTGTTGGCGAAGCTCTTTGTGTTCCTGCTTACGGCGTCGCTTTTCATGATCGCTCTCATGAACTTCGCCGCGGCGACCTGCTTCTGGATCAAGAACTCGGGCTACGTGATGGTCATCATGTTCCGCTTCAAGGACTTTGCGAAATATCCTTCGAGCATCTTTGAAGGTATATTTAAGGTGATCTTCACGTTCCTTATCCCGATTGCGTTCATCGCGTACTACCCGAGCCTCGTAATCCTGTCGCCTGACAATGTTCCGGTATTAAGCTGGATCTCGCCGCTGTTCGGCCTGGTGTTCTTCTACCTGAGCTACAAATTCTGGATGCTCGGGGTCAGGAAATATGACTTCACGGGATCGTGAGTGGGGACGGGTTGCTTTTGAGGAGGCTTTTTGGCCCCGGCCCGGTTTTTCGGGCCAAGACCGCTTTATCGGCCGCGGCCTTTTGACCCCGGCCCGCTTTTTTCGAAAAATTATACGGAGGTAAATCAAAATGAATGACTTATGCATGATAATCAAACAGACAGTATTGCCGAATTTTCTGAACATCAGGACTTCAATCCGCTCCTACGACCGTGATGCCATCTGCTGCGGCGCGCCCTGCTGGCGCTGGGCCTACCACGCGCTCCACTCCGCGGACAAATGGTTCATCAACCCCAACGTCTACGAGGAGCCGTCTTTCCACGAGGAAGGCATGGACAACCCTGACAATCCGACATCAGTTGTTTTGTCCGACGAGCAGCTCCTTGCCTATCTCGATTCGATCGAAAAAAAGACCCTGGACTACCTCGATTCTTTGACCGACGACATGCTCTACGAAAAGCCCGAGAACTGCCGCTTAACAAGAATGGAGCTGGTCCTCCGCCAGTACCGCCACCTGTCGTTCCACACGGGCATGCTCAACGGCCAGACTGCTCTGGCTACGGGCAAGTTCCCCATGTGGGTGTCCGACGCGGACAAGTTCATTGACGACGGAGTGTTTTTCGGGCGCTACAGGGAGGGACCGACACAGATCTGAGGTGTGGACCGCTATCTGGGGATAATTGTTTTTATGACTGCCTGCAAGAAGTACAAAATTATTGCAGTTTTCTAATCGAAAAAGTGCAATAAAAAGTCAATAAATCGGAAAAATCGACTTTTTATTGCATGTTGCCAGACCGAAAAATGCAATAAAAAATCAACACTTGGCTAATACGTCTTCTTGCAGGTAGTTTTTTGCATTTCTTGACAACCGGTCCCGTTCAAATTAAAATGACACCGTGTCATTTTATCACAAAGCAACAGTACACGGAGGTCACACATGCCCAGAGTATCTGAGGAATACTATGAGAAGAAGCGCCGCGAGATAATCGATGCGGCGTACCGCGTGTGCGCCAGGAAGCCGATCACTTCGGTTGAGATGAAGGACATCATCGCCGAGACGGGCTTTTCGCACGGGGTAATATACAGATACTACAAAGACCTGGACGAGATCTTTAAGGACCTGGTCATAACGATCAACTCGGAGAACAGGATCGACGACAGGCTGGAGGAGATCCTCGCCAAGTCAGATATAAAGCACTGGGAAAAGACAATCTACGACATCTGCGGCATGCTCGCGGATTACATGAAGGAAGTCGGGACCGACATGCTCAAGGTCTCGATCTACGGCGATATGCTGGCGATGAGCGATCCGGAACGTGCGATGAGGATCTCTTCGAGGCTGGGAAAAGATGAGCTGAGCCCGCTGCTCTACGCGACGCAGGCGATGACTGAATATCTCACAAAAGTCGTAAAAGAGAATAACCTGAAGCCAAAGACTTCCGTAGATGAGATCATACAGTTCTTCATCGTGAACTATCACGGGATTGAGTCGGGATATGTTCTGACAGAATGCTTCAAGGTGGAGCACGTCGAGGGCAAGTACAAGCCTGAAGACATGTACAGGAATCTCGCGACAGCGGTGGTGCTGATGCTTGGCGGAAAGGCGCAGTCATGATCGATTACATACGCGAAAACTTAAGTTATTACCCGATCTATTTCAGACTTCTGTTCAAGACAAAGAAGATTTTCACGCCTGAGCGCGTGGATTTTGGAGACGATAAAGAGCAGTATTTTCTGTACTATGAGCCTTCGGAGCTAAAAAGCGACAAGGTCGTGATCTGGATACACGGCGGCGGCTGGAATGCTGGCAATCCGAAGTTTTTCGACTATGTCGGACAGTGCATGGCGGGATACGGGTACCGCTTTATTTCCATGGGCTACCGCCTGTCGCCGAAGAACAAATATCCGGCGCAGATAGAGGATGTGTGCAGGGGATATAAGGCAGCCCTGAAATACATGGAAGACAAGGGCATAGACACGTCGAAGATCGTCCTTTCGGGGCCGTCCGCGGGTGCGCATCTGTCGTCGATCCTGTGCTATTCCAAAGAGGCGCAGGATGAGTACAAGGTCGATGTTTCCGGTGTCATCGGGTATATCGGAGTAGGGGGTCCGTACAGCTTCAGGAAGAGCCAGTCAATGACGCTGAAGATGCTTCTGGGGATGCTTTTCGCGAAAGGGTATGACAGGACGAAAGCCGAGCCGTGGTCGCTCATGACGAAGAATCACGTCCCGATGCTCCTGATACAGAGCAGGCATGACGGGCTCCTTGAGTTTGAGTGCGCCGAAGACTTCGCGGACAAGGCGAAGACGGTCGGCAACACATGCGAGATCTACGAGGTCGAAGATAAAAGGAACACGCACTCGTGGTACACCGCCGGATACTTTCAGTTCAGCCGCGAAGAGAGTAAGACGCTCGATAAATATCTGAGTTGGATTGAGGAACTGTGACCGCCGGGGGCGCGGATTTTAGAAGGTTCGGCACTCGGCCGGAGGCGTGGATTTTGTTCAACAGACGTTTATCAGCCGCCCCAAACGCCTTAATTCTTATGTATTTCCACAAAGTTCACACACTGTGCATTGAAGATTTGGACTTTTATAAGGATAATATGGGGCGACATTATTTATTTAATAAATTAACCGGAGTGTGAAAATATGTCCAAATCAAGCAGAAACTTTGGAGCGGTCCTCGCGGTATTGCTCCTTGCGCTTTTGGTGGCCGGGCTGGTCTTTGCCGTAAAGGTCGCCTACTATGACGAGCCCAAGCTTATGGAGCAGTATACCGAAGCGACGGAATCGACCGTGCCGACGGTGTCCGAGACAGAGGCGCCGAAGGATACCAGGATCGCTGTTTTCGAGACGAGCGATATACACGGATATCTTGTTGATATCACAGGCGGCGATTCGAAGACTTTCCAGTACAGACTCGCCCATATCGCGAAGGTTGTTGACAACGCAAGAGAATCCGGCGATTACGACGATGTTCTTCTTGTTGACGGCGGCGACATCTATCAGGGTTCGCCTTTGTCCAACCTCACTGACGGTGCGGCTCTCAGGGCTGCGCTCGACATCATGGGTTACGACGCAGTAACTCTCGGAAATCATGAATTCGACTGGGACGTAAAGACTTACGCGACTGACTCCATGGCAACCGTGCCCGCGTATGAGCTCGGCGATTATTCCGGAGATCCCAATATTCCCGTTATCGCGGCTACGCTTTATTCCGCGAACAACCACAACAGGACTCTGTTTACCAAGGATTACGTTGTCGTCGAAAAAGGCGGCCGCCGCATTGTCCTGATCGGTTATATTCCCGATTATTCGGATGAGATCATGCATTCAAAGATCGAACCTTTCGAGCTGCACGGAGACCTCGCTGAATTCTCCCAGCTCGTTAAGGAGATCAACGAAGCCGAGAAACCGGACGTTACCATTGTTGTTGCGCACGAGAATCCGGTCAAGGTCGCAAATGCCCTTAACAGTGAAGACGTTGACCTTGTTACCGGCGGACATAAGCATGCCGGCATTTACGGTATCTCTGACAGCGGTATTCCTTATATCCAGGCAAACAACAATGCCCAGGGCTATGCCAGCGCGACGATCGTGATCGATCCGGAAGGCAATGTTACGATCGAGGAACCGATGTACACCTCTATCGTTGAGGAGCCCGAGCTTCTTTACGATACACCCGAGAACGCTGCCAACTTTGATGAGAAGGTCCTCGCGCTCTCGCATGCGGCATGGGACAGCATCAAAGATCAGATGGATGAGGCACTGGGCTATATCGATTCAAATGTTGAGAAGAAGGGATATGTTGATGATCTCTCCCATACCACGACAGGCGGTAATTTCGTTACAAACCTGATGCTTGAGTACATGAAGGATGAGGGCGTTGTCGCTGCTTTCTACAACAGGGACGGCGTACGCGCTGACTTTGTCGTTCCGGAAGGCGAGATCCTCGAGATCAGTGTCGGAGATATCTATGCGGTCAGCCCGTTCAACAATACCTGGCTTATATACGATCTGACCGGCGAGGAACTTGCGAAGCACCTGAAGGACAGCTTCCTTGAATCCAATCTGGGTGACCAGATGACAGGTCTTACATTTGAGTACAATAACAACGGAACGATTGAAGAACCTGACATAGAGATTGTAAGCATAACACTTGACGACGGAACCAAGGTTGATATCCACGGCACCGATCCTAAGTACAGAGTCGTTACCACAAATTACAGTGCGACAATTCCGGGTTCTGTTTTTGAAGGCAAGACACCGTTGTATCCGGAGACTGAGGCGCCTATAGACAACCAGGCCCTGATCGAGATCCTCCGCGACAGACGGGACAAGGGCGATATTCACATCCCTACGGATTCCAAGTCGAGAAGCACATGTCTTAACGCTGATGAGGTCCGCGCGAGGTCCGGTCAGACTGATGACCAGACTGAGGAGACGCAGGCTTCTGAGACACAGACTGAAGAGACACAGGAGACCGGGGCTACGCAGGAAGCGGCATAACGGATCTTATCTGATCGATATCTTCATAACGGACACTCTTTGCGGGTGTCCGTTATCTTTTGGGTATTCGCAATTGTCAATTATCTATGATACAATCTCGCGGTTGTTTTTAAGAGTTATACAGGAGTTATATAGAATGAGCGAAAATGAAGAGAAGAAGAAAGAGATGCTTGAACAGTTGAACGGCAGTTCTGATAAAAAGGATGCCGGGCCTGCGAGAAACAGTGGTAAGAAGGATTTCAAGCCTGCGAGAAACAGTGACGGACATGTCCTCACTGAGGCCGAGATAAAGCGGCAGAAGCTTTTCGACGAGAACGAGAAAAAGCTCCTCGCCAAAGGCTACAAGCGCCACGACCTGATCATATCTGTACTGAAAGCCAACTTCGTCGGCGTACTGCTCACGCTTCCCTTTATTGCCGCCATGGTTGCCGGGTTTATATTATGGAACGGAATGCCGGATATCGATGCAATGATCCGCGAAAAGCCCGTCCGCTATTTTGCCATGCTCGGCATAATTATCGTTGCGACACTTGCCCTCGCCGTAGTCCACGAGAAGATCCACGGCTGGTTCTGGTCCATAGGTGCCGAAAACGGCTCAAAGGACATCGAGTTCGGCTTCCAGAAAGAGACCCTCACGCCCTACTGCACCTGCAGATCCCCGCTCTCCAAAAAGATCTATATCCTCGGCTCCATGATGCCGATGACGATCCTCGGCATTGTTCTGGGAATCGTGGCCGTGTTCACCGGCAGCCTGACGCTCCTTGCGGTTGCGACCCTTCAGACCATGGGCGGCGCGGGTGACATCCTGATCTCGTGCATGCTTTTAACTTACAAGACAGCGGGCAAGGACATCATCCTTATCGACCATCCCACCAAGATCGGTCTTGTGGTCTTTGAGAAGGAATAAAGATCAGTGGCGCCTCACTTCAAGTTTTGAGACACCCCTTGTAAATTCATTTTATCAGTCTGTTGAAGACCGCCGCTGAAATGCCGGCGGTCTTTCTCATGATCAGTCAAAAGTAAATGTGTCAAACACCGCTCTGTCTTCGTCGTTTTCCGTAACGAATTCAAAGTATACCGCGTGCCTGCCCGTGACCTTTCCGTCGAGCGCGAAAACAACTTCCTCCGCATCCGCTTCAACTGTCTCTGCGGCTACGACTCCGCCGTCATAGGAATCCAGTCTGATGCTGATCTTAATGCCCTTGGGGAAGCTGCCTGTGATGGTTGCTTTTGTTGCGCCGTCCGCGCCGAAATCCAGATACTTAAATCCGATCGTCGCGCCGCTCTGAATATCGACAACAGGTGCTGAATCGCCCTCATAAACAGGCTGGATATGGGCAACTCTTCTGTCCTTGTTCGTGCCCTCGGCGTTGTCCTGATACATTGGCACGCCCTTGCCGTCGTACATGTGGCAGGTGTAGCCTGCGGAAATGACCGCGAAAGCATCAAGACCGTTTGTGTGGAATCCCTGGGACGTCATTTCGACAACGCCGGAGCTTACAGACTCGCCGTTCTCGTAAGTGATCTTTCCGATGAAGATCCTGCCGTCCTTATCAATTGCGACATCGACCGGTTCGACCATTGCCTGTCTTGCATACTCATTGCATCCGGTCTGTCTGTGATAGAAGATGTACCACTGATCCTTAACCTTCATCAGCGAGCCGTGATTGTTGCCCCACTGATATGTCATTATGCCGTTGCCGTCAGGTCCCTTGATGACCTCTCCGCCGTTGAAGCTGATATCGCCGCCCATCTTATATTCGCCGAGGGGCGTGTCGCTCCACTTGTAGCTTAAAAAGCCGTTGCAGCTTCCGAACACTCCGAGTTCCGGCTTGTTGTATTCATAGCGTTTTGAATATACGAAAACATACTTGCCGTTGATCTTCCTCGGGCTCGAAGCCTCGAAAAATCCGTCTGTCGGGACCACATGTCCGTCATCTTCCTTGATCCAGAACGGCTTTGAATGACCGATGATGTGATTTACGACTGTCTCTTTCTTGATCGTCGCCATATCGTCGTTGAGCTCAGCGGCGTGGCACTCGCAGAAACCCCAGAACGCATAGACTTTTCCGTCATCATCAACGAGGATCCCCGGGTCAAATCCGAGCTCGGTCTTAACCGGATCCGTAAACGGTCCCCAAGGTGTCTTTGAAGTGACGAGCATTATCGAAGAGCCTCTGTTCTCGGCCGCGTACATGTAGAAAGTATCGCCTTTCTGGACAACGTCGGGCGCATAGAGGTCGCCGCCGTCTGATGCCGTGTAGCAGATGCCGTGGCATTTCCAGTCAGTCGGATCATCAACAGGAGCAGACCATACAACATAATCAGGTCCACAGTAGTCAGTCTTCTTGGTGTCATGCGATCCGTAAAGATAGATCCTCGTCTCGCCGTTATATGTGAATACACGCGGCTCCCCGTCAGGAACATGCTCCCACAAAGGCATATACGGGTTGGCTCCGGTGGTGATCGTTTTCTTGTCCATAGCTTATCCTCGCTTTCAAAGATACCCTATGCTACATCATAATGCGCGGATTAGTAAATATTATTTAAGGGTGGGGGCGATCCGGTTATTAACGCGTTTTGGATTGGTTTCAGTTAGCAATTGCTAATTAGCATAAATGGCGGGCGTATGCTGTTGGTTAGCATGTGCTAACTGTCAATTACGGTCATAAGTCCAGGCATGTATAATTATGCTGAAAAAGACCATCAGGAGAGCATTATGACTTTAAGAGAACTCAAGGCAGGGCAGAGCTGCAGGGTCGAATCCGTCGGAGGCGAAGGGGCGCTCAGGCAGCATTTTCTCGATATGGGTATCATACCGGGCGCGGAGATAACGATAGTAAAGTTCGCGCCGATGGGCGATCCGGTCGAGGTGAGGATACACGGTTATGAACTGTCTTTGAGGCTTGATGACGCGGAGCAGATCGCCGTAACGGAGATAGATAAAAAGGCCGAGGATACCGCTGATGAAAAGCGCAGGGACAAGGCGAGTGTCGCGCACCCGAATCTCGGTGAGCCGGGTATTCACCACGACAAGAAGCATGAGAATCCGCTGCCGGATGATCACGTACTTTCTTTCGCGCTAGTTGGCAATCAGAACAGCGGAAAGACGACGCTTTTCAACAGGCTCACGGGCTCGAACCAGCATGTGGGCAATTTCCCGGGCGTAACCGTCGACCGTAAGGACGGCGCGATAATAGGACATCCGAATACGGTCATAACGGACCTGCCGGGTATCTACTCGATGTCGCCTTATTCGAAAGAGGAGATCGTGTCGAGGGATTTCGTTCTGGACAACAAGCCTGACGCAATCATCAATATCGTTGACTCAACGAATATCGAGCGCAACCTGTATCTGACGATGCAGCTTCTTGAGACGGACAGGCCGGTCGTTGTCGCGCTGAACATGATGGATGAGCTGACCGGCAACGGCGGCTCGGTCGATATCAACCTTATGGAGCAGATCCTGGGAGTGCCGGTCGTTCCGATCAGCGCGGCCAAGAACCAGGGTATCGGCGAGCTTATTTCGCACGCTATTCATATCGCGAAATATTGCGAAAAGCCGGTCGAGCAGGATTTCTGCGCCGCTGACAGCCCGGTCCACAGCTCGATCCATGCGGTCGAACACCTGATAGAAGAGAAGGCAAAGAGCACGGGCCTGCCCTTAAGATTTGCCGCTTGCAAGGCACTGGAAGGCGATGAGCTTATCCTTAACCAGCTTGATCTCGATGACAACGAGAAAGATCTTCTTGAGCATATCCGTGTCAAGGTGGGAAAGAAGTCCGGCCTGGATCCCGCGGCCGCGGTTGCCGATATGAGATTCTCTTATATCATGCAGCTGGTAAAAGAATGCGTTACAAAACCCGTCAGAAATAAAGAGCGCATCAGGAGTGAGCGCGTCGACCGCGTGCTGACGGGCAAATTCTCCGCGATCCCGCTATTCATAGTGATAATGGGACTGGTTTTCTTCCTGACGTTCAACGTTATCGGCGCGGGTCTTCAGACGCTGCTCGAAATGGGCATTGAAGCACTTACCGAGCTTACTGAGAAAGCGCTCACCGCCGCCAATGTAAATGATGTCATACACAGCCTGATAATAGACGGAATTTTCGAGGGCGTCGGAAGCGTATTGAGCTTCCTGCCGATCGTGGTCGTCATGTTCTTCTTCCTGTCGCTTCTTGAGGACAGCGGATACATCGCGCGCATCGCGTTCTTCATGGATAAGATCCTCCGCAAGATCGGACTTTCCGGAAGATCCATCGTGCCGCTCCTCATCGGCTTCGGATGCACCGTCCCCGCTGTCATGTCCACAAGGACGCTCCCTTCGGACAGGGACCGTAAGATGACGATAATCCTGACACCGTTCATGAGCTGCACCGCAAAGCTTCCTATCTATGCGTTCTTTATCGGCGCGTTCTTTCCGAAGCACGGCTGGCTCATCATGATAGGACTGTATGTCTTCAGCATAATCGTCGGAATACTCATCGCGTTCGTTTATAAAAAGGTCCTCTTCAAGGGCGAGGCGGCGCCGTTCGTTATGGAGCTTCCTAACTACAGGCTCCCGAGCCTCAGATCAACGCTCCAGCTCATGTGGGAAAAGGCCAAGGACTTCCTGCAGAAGGCCTTCTCGGTCATCCTCATCGCTACCGTGGCCGTATGGTTCCTGCAGAGCTTCGATACCAGATTCAACCTTGTCACCGATTCTTCGACGAGCATTATGGCCCTGATCTCCGGGTTCATCGCGCCTGTCATGAAGCCCCTGGGACTCGGCGACTGGCGCATCACGACATCGCTCATCAGCGGATTCATGGCCAAGGAAAGCGTGGTCTCCGTGCTTGAAGTTCTTTTCGGAGCCGAGGGCGGGATCAGTGCGGTATTGGGTACCGTGGAGGCCGCAACACTCCTGATATTCAGCCTTCTTTACACGCCCTGCGTTGCAGCGATCGCGTCCGTCAAACGTGAGCTCGGCTGGAAATGGTCCGCCGCACTGGTCGTCTGGCAGTGCGTTCTCGCGTGGATCGTAAGCTTCATCTTCAGGCTCATCGTCCTGGCATGTACCGGAGGCCTTGTATGAGACCCGTTGATATCATCCTGACCGCCGTTATTGCAGCAGTTCTAGTGGCTGCCTTCATCCTTGCCTTCAGGCGCAAAAAGACAGGCTCCTGCTGCGGCAACTGTGCCGAGTGCGCGAAAAGACGGGGCGGCTGCGGTGATACTTCCGCAAGGAAATAGGTCAGGACACTTATCAGAAATATTCGAAAAAAGCGCCGCAAAAGCATGGTTTATAGTCATAAGGCAGTGAAAAAACTCCTTTACGATTACGCTGTCTCTCGTCGTCTTTCCATGCGTTTCATAACTGCGTTAATCTCTTTCTCTGATGGTATATCAAACATACCAATTGCAGTAAAGTAGATATCTACCTTTACATAGTTCTTGCCGTCACGTTTTTCATTGAAATCTCAAGCTGTTCGCACTAGAATATATGTGTATATTTATGCGTAGGTATAAGTGTGCTCATATTAGGATATAAAGCTTCGGGAAGCAGTTGACAGTGATGTTGAAGCAGTCGACAATCCTTGTCAGTCAGTCAGGGATAGCTCTGCTTTTTTTCTGTTGTTAACACCTATTTTACGCACTTAATAGGCGCATTGCGCTCGTATTACTGCGGACGTGATGAGCCTTTTTACATACCC